>Ga0208793_1000371_pt1 | contig 30783 bp, 44 predicted proteins | sample 17_taG_FD_184092 | JGI IMG/M metagenome (GOLD analysis project Ga0208793, IMG submission 184092) | Marine viral communities from the Subarctic Pacific Ocean - 17_ETSP_OMZ_AT15314 metaG (SPAdes) (version 2) | ecosystem: Environmental > Aquatic > Marine > Oceanic | place: Pacific Ocean | collected... | reverse complement strand
ACGACAAAACTGATAGCGGAGCAGTATTCCCCCCGCGTGATAACCACAAGATGATTCTGACAGGCAAGGCCAACAACGATGGTCGTGACTCTCAGATGGTAGTAACCATGTCAACGCTGCCTGATGGCCGCAAGATTATGGATGTCTATGAAAAGGTCGGAACTCTTTTCGAGAACGAGAAGAAAGGTGAAAACCCAAACTCGCCGGATTACACCGGGCCGATGGGTAGTCGCCGTATCGCCGCATGGCGTAAGACCAAAGACGACATGGCATATATGTCTCTTTCATTCAGCGACAAACAGCAAGGTGGTAACAATGCAGAAGCACGTAGCAAGCCAGTGGATGACAACATCCCCTTCTAAGCTACTGACCATCGAAGAGGTGGGGGCGGCATTGTCCGTCCCCCCTCAAGATGTGAAGAAGCTATGCCGCAAACATAGTGTGGCAGTGGTCAAGGTAGGCCACAAGATTAGAATGACCCCGAAAGATTATGAAGAACTGGTCGGAAAGATGACAACATATTATGGATGAACTAACAGCATGGCAGCAAAGAGCAATCCAGGCAGAAAATAAACTGCGTGAAATTGCATCCATACCTAACGACTCAGTTGGATGGAAACAAATGAGGGCAGCGACAGCAATGAAAGCCCTTGAGGAAATGGATGTGCCAGAAAACATTCTTATCTATATCCGGCAATCAAATGATTCCCAGTATCCGGCGCAGCTATGTGTCCGAGATGATACAGTTGACCCCTCTTACAATGTATGGGGTATGACCCCTCGCGCCTTATACAATATGGTGCGAATTGGAGTAAGTCTGATGTCACAGGAAAAGTTTTTTAATAATGCACATCACACTGAATGAAGCAGAGAAAAGACTCTGCCTTTTTGTAGCGCGTTCCCGCAACGCTGCTGCTCGTGAGGTCGCTCCAGAAGATGCACTCAGGGTATCTCCCAAAGACCCTATCTTCGTTGATTACGAGGGTGCAATGGGTGAACTGGCTTTCTCCAAACAGCTAGGCGTTTACCCAAAAGAAATCTTCGAGATCTATCACCGCTCCTCCCTCGATGGTGAAGATCCGGGCGACCTCACATTCAATGGCCTGGTCATTGATGTAAAGACAACCATCCACAAAACAGGAAGACTAATATCTTTCAGAAAAAACCCTGCTATTAATATGTTCGTGTTAATGACGGGACAGGATGGGGAGTATGACGTTGCTGGTGGTATGTGGTCGTCTGACCTTTACCTTCCATCAAGATACGGCATCCATAGCGGTCTATCAAAAAAGTGTTATTGCGCTACACAAGATGAGTTGCTTGACTCAAGGCAGCTAATGGAGTCAATCAGCTTTTAGTGTAGGTATGATTGCGGTTCTTCGCCGGACATGATGGCAAACAATTCTTCTGATAATTCTTCTGCCTCTTCCATATCAACAAGCCCAGAAAACTCTAGCACCAATACGGGAAAACCATCGTCACCCTCTACGATAGTCATCTTGAAATCATACTGGTTCATTTAACTAGACCTTGCTGGTAACTGCGACCATTGAACGTTAGGGCTTGTTTGCGGTTCTGTCCATCACTCTTATACGACACATGCACCCAGCCGCTATTAGGTTTCCCGGACTCATAAAACTCTAAGATAAGCTGGTCATAATCTAAATTAGAATCAATCCAAGAAGCGACCTTGTGGTTATCGACTCCGATAATTTCAAAGTCAACAGCCTCCCCTTTACAATGCTGACTTGTTGGCTTGCTGCCAATTTCTTCGCAAAGAAACGCGCTACGATAACCGCTTGAAACAATCACAGGAGCATCGAAGTGACCACGCGTAGGCTCAAGAACATTCTCACACAACGCTTGAAGAGAGGAGATGTGTTCCTCTGTTGGGGTATTGTCAATGCCTAGCCGGGCTGCCGTTTGACTTTTAGTCATCTCCTGCAAAGTAAAGTTCGAACTAATCCGCCCTTTCTTTGGGGTAGGTTTACCTGCAGGAGCCACTACTTTTTTCCGCGCATACTCATCAGCTTGTCCGCACCCTTGATTCCAAAAGAACTGCTCACTGCTATAAACAGGAGATATTGATACCAAGACGGGAGCGTGTCCAACACCGCGAACCCCTCCCGCACGTGCTGGGTCAGCGATGGAATAAAAACTAGAATTGCAGGCAGCATTAAAACAACAAGAGCAAACTCATCTTTCCATGAGTCTTTAGTTGCATCAGCCATGTTGGCTTCCCAATCAATCTTGCCTGTTGCAATCTTTTTTTGAACGGCGGCGTCAGCCTTTGCCTTTTCGACTTTGACTTCTGCTTTGGCTTTGGTTTCCTGAACCTTGCCGTCCACCCAGTTCCCGGCAATACCAGCAACCGCACCTAAGATATTAATCATCTTCGCTTCCTAACTTTATCCAACGCTTTGCGTATTTGCGTAGCTTCGGGTTCGTCAAACTCTGTAGCACGAACCGTAGTTCGTTTCTTTTCTACAGATGTAATACACTTTATCACGCACTTTCTTATTGGCAAGGCTACGAAACAAACCAAGTCTGCGTCTTCGCTATTAATAACGCGCTTTGATTTACTTCCCTTGCTGGTCATAAATTTATAGCGCAAACCACCGGACTGACTAACGCTAGCGGCCTTGACCTCTACCCGATAGCTTTCATTGTTATCGTCAAAAATTATTAAATCAAAACCCTCATGATTTACCCGACAGGATTTTAGGCCGTTCTCTTCAAACACAGCTTCAGCAATTAACTCACCGACCCGGCCTAGTTGATGTGCGTTGCGAACAACTTGATAGCCCATATTACTTCAATGGATTGCTGGCGGCGTCTAAGCCCTTCCACAAATCATCGACCTCTCTATTAAGTTTCTTAAATCTACCGTCGATTGATTTGACCTTCTCGTCAAACTGTTTAACTAACAGGTCATTTTCTACAGTCGTCTTCTCTACCTCTGCAATCCGGTCACGCAAATCAAGCAACTGCTTTTGGTTTTCCATAATCGTCTCGAGATTGGTGCCAAGCACTGTCAGCTTTTCTGCTGTGTCACCATTGCCAGAGACAGCCGACTCCACGGCTTCGATGCGTCCATAGAACTCTGCCACCGCCCAAATACCACCAGCCATAGTCGTGGCGATGGACAGCACAATGGCTATCCATACGCCGCGCAGCTTAGTGCCGCCGATTGTAAGTTCGGTATCTTCTAGGCTCATTGCATATACGCTTGCTGGTCTTCATAAATGATTTGACCCTGACCCAACACATCTTCCGCGCTAACATAATTGCCAGTCAGGAATTGATGAAAGGAGATGCTGCCAATGTTGGTAGCCCATTCAATGCTTAACGCATCACTGGTAGCAGAGTAGGAGATAGAAGCATCAGCCATTGACTGACCATAATCCTGGGCGTGTTGGTCTGAGATGCTTGTCAGGCTTTCGCTCTTAGACGCGGCCAAGAAAGCACCAGCGTCACGCGCATTGACTGCAATGTCTTCAAGCGATTGGTTATATTCAACAACAGTTTCTTGCTTTATCTCAACGTCATTAACTTCAATATATTCTTGCACGGCAATTTGATCTTCAACTGAGTTAGTTTCTTGCGCTACCTCTGCTCTTTCAGCAACTTCTTCGACAACGCTTAACTGCACCGAAGCCACAATAAAGCTGTCTACAGCCTCGCTAACTTTGACCATAGACTCAGCGGCTTTTTCTTCCAGTGCCATTTGGGTTGTGAAATACAAAGCGGTCTGCACTCCCGCAAGAGCATTTTTATATGCAGTAAGGTCAGCCTCATTGATGATGTATTGCTCATCATCTACAGCATTGTAATCGACAATGCCTCCAACCGAGGCGTAGTGTTCTGCGCCATACACTGCATAGCGGCCTTGCTCCAGCTTGGCTGCAATCGTGCGGCTGGCATTGACTAGGTTATCAATCGTCGTCTCGGCTTGTGCTGCGGAAACGCTCAGAAATGCTGAGATTACTATCGCTGTTTTCTTCATCGGCCTCTTCCTTACCAATTTGTAGTATCTTATCGTAATACACTTTTCTATCTTTGTAATCAGGTATGAATGTAACCGGGTCTCTTTTCATAAGAACAGTTGCTGCTCGCCCTACTACTAACCGTCCATTGATTGCCATAGGACACGGAGTCCCGGAATCAAACATTGCTTTCCAAGTATCTAAAGATTGACAAAGCCGAGCGACAGCAGCAATAGACATGCCTTGATCTTTCAAAGCTTTGCTATCACGCCGCCTGTTGCACTCTTCATCTTGCTTGTAACCGCCAAGAGACAGGCCAAGCACGTTGACTTGCACTCCCATACCGCGTCCGATTAAGCAGCTTTCGGAGCCACCAGACGGTGTGCTAGGGCTAACAGCCGTAGGCGGCGGCGTTACATTAGATGCAGCACCAGCGCCGTTGTAATTGTTTGTGGTAGATTCTGAGGGGTTGTTTGAGCTGACAGTGCTGTTGATGTTGCTCGTGTTCAGGTCGCCAGTCTGCTCATTCTGGGCGTATGCTGCGGTTAAACACAGCAAAGAAACTAGCAGTACACGGCGCATCTCATCTTAAATCTTCTGGGAAAGCAGAGACAGGAGCAATGTGATTATTGCCCCTGCACTCGTCATTATAATAATCTCAAGTCGCTTGACGCGGTTGATAGTCTCCAACCACCGTTCAGCGCATACAGCTTCATGCGTGTCAATCTGTGACTTAACTTCGTGAACGGTGATGCGAGACATATTATTTCTCCTTGCGAAGATTTAGAGCTAACTTCTGAATGAAGTCATCAATCTTTGCGAGAATCTCATTGTCGCGCATAGACGGAGTTACGTTAGCAATCACCGAAGCGGCTGCTACAATAGCTGTAATCCAAGTGATAAGAGTTTCCATTATTCTGTCTCTTCTTCTAGTGAGGCTTCAAGCAGTGACATAAATGCCTTACGTCCGACCTGAAGCTGGTCTAGGTTAAACTGGGTAGAGCCAATCTTGCGGTCAAGGTCAGTGATATGGTTAATCAAAACCTTCTGGTCTTCTGTGAGTTGCTCTTCAGTGTATTCTTTGTCGTTAATCGTAATGACGTTTGGTTTTTTCTCGGTCATTAGTCTCTCCTTTGGTTTACGTTACCACGGCACTCCGTCAGTAGTAACAGGGGTTTTCTGCCCAGCAATATCAGCAGCCAGAGCAGCTTCGGTTTCGTCTTTATCAACGCTTTCGTGAACCCAGCCAAGCACATTAGCTTCGGTCAGGCTATCAAAAGCAATAAAGCCGTCAGCACTTGCGTCAGGCGTAAAGCCGACAGTGCCATAAGAGGAAGCAGAATAGGTTACGGCATCATCGCCTTCCCCAACCACTTCCGTTTCAGTTACACGCCAATGCGCTACAATAACGCCGCCATCAGCGACATTACGTTCTAAGTTTGCAATAGTCCAAGTTGCCATTTTAATTCTCCAGTGCGGTCAATCTTGCTTCAATGTTAGTTAGGCGTTGTTCAGTAGCCGCGCCAATAAAAGCTAGAAGTTCAGCATATCGAACACCAAGTCGGGTGCGTTCAGTTGCACCTTCTGGTGCTTCTTCGGCTGTCTCATAGGTGTCTGTGCGGGTGTATGCGTCAACAGCCTCAATGCCATTTTCTTCGTCAGCTTCAACCGCTGGCACTTCGGTCTGTGTTTCCCACCAAGTCGTAGAGATGAAGAAGGCATAGTCACCAGCGTCCAAGCCAGCATCAGTCATAGCTTGCTGAATGTCTTGTGCAATGTGACCAGTGTGGGTTCTTGCGTTATCGCCTTTGCTTTCTACTGCGCTGTTCCACTTAAATGTCTTGAACAGTTTGCTTAGTGCTTTGGCGGCAGTAACCTCTGCATCCGTTAGGCTGGCAATCTGCTGCTTTTCGTTTGCATCCGATGTGCCAATAATGGTTGTGTTGGTGGCGTAGATGTCGTCGAAACGGCGTGATGAGCTACCCAAATCAATTGTGTTGTCAACATCTGCACCATTTTTATGCGGCAGAACATTTCCGCCACCGCCACCATCCCCAAACTGTAAACCAGCTGCAATAGATGTTCCTTGTATGTAGAGATTGTCAAGGTTGTCCACCCCAATCGACCCGACAGTTGTGCCGTCTTTGCGGAAGTCAAAAAGAACTCCATCACTACTCAATCTGTTTGCAAAATAAGGTTCTTGTCCTGAAGCAGTTGCTTGGATTTGACCATTGGGCATAAACCGACTACCAGCCGTTCCAAAAGCAGTAGTGGTCTTCCCCACCAGCACATTCCCGCTGCTGTCGATGACTAAACGGTCAGTGCCAGAAGTTGCACCTATCGTTGCACCCGATGCAATTTTAAAACTGCCAGCCGTGCTATATGTCGTCCAAATGTTAGTTGAGTTATCGTAAAAAAGCCTAGCACTGTTGGCATTATTGTCTGTTTGTTGCCCTAAGTGCAGTCCGTTTACGCCTGATGCAACGATTGACGTTCTGCTTGCTGGCGAACTCGTGCCGATGCCTACGTTGCCCGAATCATCGATGCGCATACGCTCCGTGCTGTCGTGCATAAACTTCAGCTTGTTACCAGAGCCTTTGTAAATAATTTCCATATTACCACTATCACGCAGTTGGATATTTGCGCTTTCAGAACCATTCTCCAAAAGAATGTGGTCTTCATCTGCACTGTTAATTGTTAAGGGATTAGATGGCGAACTCGTGCCGATGCCTAAAGACTCTGCACTCGCATCCCAGAACAGCTTGGCAGTCGTGCCTGTGTCTTCGTAGAAGGAGATGTCGCCGTTGGTGTCTATTTTCATTCTTTGTTCGTTATCAATGGCAGAACCATCATAACCTGTGCGAAATTGAATAGAGCCATATCTACCATTCGCATCAAGAATTACATTTCCGTAACTTGAATTTCCACCAACACTTTTTAATGTGATGTCTGGATTTGAGTTATTAAAAGTTATAAACCCACTGTTGCCGAATTGACTATCCCCATCCACAGTCAGCCCATCAGCCGTGACCGTGCCATCTACGTTTAAGCTCGTGTTGAACTGACCAGTCGTAAACGTGCCAGCCGCAGCAGATGCACCGCCGATGACCGCACCGTCAATTGCGCCGCCGTTAATGTCAGCAGTCGGAATTGTTACAGTGCCAGTAAATGTTGGATTGTTTTCTTTAGCTAATGGAAACCCGCCGGCAGTAGAACCGTCATGCACCACAACAGTATCTTTAGTGGTATCAATAGTGATCTCGCCCTCTAGCCCAGTAAATGTAGAGTGCTGAGAGGTAGTTCCCCGGCGACGTTTAATTGCAGTAGTCATTAGACAAGGCTCCCGTAATCATTAATTGTTCCGGCTGTGTTGGTAATCAATCCAAAATCAGCCAAGTATTCAAGATTTGCAAAAGTATCTATGTAAGATGTAACAGATGCCGCGCTATTTTGAGCCGCTGTTTCACTTGCAGCTGCATTACTTTCCGAGGTGGCGGCGGCAGTAGCTGATGCCGCAGCGTTTGTTGCCGACGTAGCGGCATTGCTAGCAGATGTGGCTGAATTGCTGGCAGATGTAGATGCAGAAGAAGCAGATGTTGCAGCCGCAGAGGCGGAATTAGAAGCATTTGTAGCCGACGTAGCCGCATTGGTTTCGCTTGTGCCGGCAGCCGTTTCACTTGCAGCAGCAGCAGTGGCACTTGTAGAGGCCGCAGAAGCACTTGTAGAGGCTGCACTTGCAGAAGCGGAGGCATTGGTAGCCGAAGTAGACGCATTGCTTTCTGATGTAGCTGCATTGGTTTCTGAAGTGGAGGCATTAGTTGCAGAGGTAGCCGCAGCAGTAGCACTGGCAGCAGCGTTTGTTGCGCTAGTTACAGCATTTTGAATGTCAGTCAGATTGTCTACAACGCTTTGCATGTTAGCTGTCTGTCCAGCAACAGTAGTTACATTTGCATTGTTAGACGCAACAGTAGTTACATTGCTAGAGATGCCAGCAACAGTAGTTACGTTGCCAGAAATACCAGCAACAGTAGCAACATCAGCCTTAATTTGAGCGATAGTATTAGTATCAGCAATCGTCGGGCCGACCTCAACTGCGCCAGTTGTGGCGTTAAACGCAAGAACAGTTCCCTTACGCGCATCTTTATCGGCAAGAACAAGTGCAGCAGATATATCGGAGTCAGAAAGACGAAGGCCACGATCGGCCAAGTCTTTCATGTCAGCTACCATAGCAACAAGTTTATCAAGCTCTACATTCAAAGAAGATACTTGGAACGGGCCGGAGGTAGGAAAGTCAGTAGTTCTTTCCAGTTCTACATCGCGTGTAAGAACAACCGTCTGGCCAACAGTAAGCCCAGTAGAAAAAACAATAGTGCCATCATTACCGCTAGTCCAAGCACTCGGCCCGGTAGTAGGAATAGAATAGTCAGAGTCCAGTGTTTTAAGGACGTTATCTACATACACATTAACATCTGGCTTTGAGAAAAACGCAAAGTCAGTCGGAAAGTCTGTCTGACCCGCCGTGGCTGTGTAAGTCTTACGTGGACTGTTATCTGCAATTACTATTGTCATACGCGAATCCTATCACAAGCTTTATTTTTTATCTATACTCTTCAATTAATCCGACATCTTCTGCAAGGTCGGCAAAGTCATATTGAACCGGAGTGTTAAGTATTTTTATAAAGTTTCTGGCAAACTCTCTGGTTGCTTCGTCCGTTTCGCCGTTTACAAACTTATTTGCTGCCTTAATCCAGCCATGAACCATCCCAGCTGGCGCGCCAAGCGGGGCTGTCAAAGCATCAGAGCCATCAATATTGTAATACTTTGGTTTAATTAACATTGTTTCTTCGTCCAAAACGCCAGCACCAGCAAGCATTTCAAGGCTTGTGTAAAAAATATCGCCGTAAATTCCAGCAATACCAGCATAATCAAATGACCGGGCAACAATGTCTTGCATGTCATTATTTTCAAACCACCAGTCTGACTTACGAATACGAAGAACAAGGAAGCCAAGCATTGCAGCAGACAACACCTGAGTCATACGATGCTTCTGAAATGGATCAGCAAGACGAGCAGTAATCCGAGGCAATGCACCCAAGCCAAAACTCATAAACACAAATGGTGCAGTAAGAGTTCCATCAGAAATCTTAACTACTTTTTTGCCGCCAAACGATACGCGAGCATCTGGCTCAAAGCCTAATTTACCCATAAAGGGTTTATAAGGCACGTAGGCTGCGCCACGAACAATAATTGGTTTATCTGCAAGGCTGGCAATAACAACGGTATTGTGTATGCCTGTCTCCAAAGCATTTACAAATGCGCGCTTTAACTCACGCGACTTTCTGTTGTGCGTAGGCCACTCAGCAATGTTTGCAAAATACAATGAGCCATCGCCAGTTGCTTTACCTTGAAACGGGCTTTCGCCATTTGCCATTTTAATGTTCGCAATATCTTTGGCAATCTCTTCGGTAATACCCATGCGTCCCAGAAAAATTTTATCCTTTGGGTCAATAATTCCATCGCGCATTTCGATAGCATGTTTGATTATTCTATGATGGCGGAGAACCCCATCCAAGCCGCGCCAAAGTTTTGTCATCGGGCCGAGGAAACTACCAAACACAGGCAAATTATGAAAACGCTGCACCAATGCGTTCATAATTTTTTCTTCTCGGTAAACTTCACCCATGCGCGTGTTTTCAATAACAACCTTATTAGCTGTATCATTCTTAATAAGGTTCAAAGCCTCAACAAGTTCCCTGTTTTCTTCTTTAATTAAGTTTTTAGTTGCTCTACTTGCCGGGTTTCCAAAAGCAGTAAACAACCCCCCTACCCCGTGTTGCCCAATAACCCCATGCAAGTCACCAAAAGTAGCTTCAGCAGCCTTACCCAAGTAAGTCATTTGAGCAACATTTCGTAAAAAATTAGCAACCCGAGTGGTTAATTTAGCGGGATCGCTAATAGACAGCCCACGCAAAGCGTCAAAGTCTGCGGTTATATCCCGTTTGTAAGCAGAAATGTCATCATCGCTTAACCCACGTTGAACAGCATCAATCTCAAACTCTTCAAGAAACTCATCAAATGTTTGAGTTCCAAAAGACTTTCGATACTCAATAGCCAGCCCAACCTTTCGCGCATAGTCATGCACAACAGAAGGATCGGTGTGAATAAAATCAATCAACTCATAATCTGGTATGTCTCCAAGAGTTCTTTCTTGAAAATACCTAGACCCGGCTGCGCGACCCATAGTTGATGGATCAAAATCTTGCGGGTGAGCATAAGCATCTGCAATTTGCTCTGCGCGTTCTCGCGGAGATACCTCAACCCATTTGCCAACAGCATCATCCCAAACAGTTTTTTCTCCCCTTTGATACTTCATAATTACTTGAACAAATCGCTCATACAAAGCGTCATCATTTGCCAACTCTTGTGAACGCGGCACACGATTCAAATAATTTTGTTTCTGCTTAAACTCTGGCAAGCCCTCATAAAAAGCCAAATCTTTTTTCTTTATATTTATCCTTGCTTGAGCAAGAGTTCCGGCGCGACCATTAGGATCAAGACTTCCATCGGCAAGTGCTTTTTCAAACTTATTTATAAATTCTTTTGTATTTTTAATTTCTGACGGGATATTAATAATATCTGTTAAAAGGTCAGCCTCTTTTGCCTTTGCAAGCATATCATCATAATAACTATTTATGCGTCCGACATATTTTTTTTCATAGTCAGTTAATGTTCTATTAAACGCTGGGTTGGCTATTTCAGCGCGCAGCTTTAATATAGCTTCAAACTCTTCATTTGAAGACCGGGTGCCAGCTACAGCACGAGTTATAAGATCATCCCTTGTGCCAAAAATATCTGGGGCTTGACTATCGCCAGTGGCTTCCATTACCTGTAAATCTTCCAAATCAATAACAAGCTGGTTGGCTTGGTTTTTATATTGATTAAGACTTGTTTCCATAGACTCCACACCCAAGCCTTCAACATGACGCTCAAGAGTTACAGCATTATTTTCTGCAATCCGGGCGTGACGCATTTTGTAAAACTCAGGTATTTTGTCAGAGTTTCTAGTTCTTTTAAGTGGACTGCCTATCATATTGTATAAGGGATTGTCGGTCACAAGCGTTTTGACCTCACCATACCCAGAAGTCATTTTCTGCAAAGCTTCCTTGTTTGTCCCATCAATCCAAGCAACCAGTTTCTTTTTATCTGTAGGCGCGCCACCCTTGCGTGCAATCTCTCTGTGAATAAGAAAACTTGCATACTCTACTTCGCTAGGAATATCGCCTTGAGCCAATGGTTTTGCACCCTCAACCTCCGGCTTAGTCCAAGGCTTTTTGTAAAACTGTTCTTTTACCAATGACTTATCAATAAATACTGTATCTTTCTTAAACTCAACACCAATACTGCGTTCATCTAATTCAATATCATAGTCAAGTTTAACGCCATCAACCTCGTCGCGAAGCGCAGTTCCGCGCGTCATCATTACCTCTAGGTTTCTATCGGCAACCTTTGCAGAAGCTTGCACATTCCGACCAATCGAGCGGACAACAGAAGGAATCGTGCCTAAAACACCACCACCTACTGTGTTCATTGCAATGTTTGCAGCAACTTCTTCTTTGGTGGCAAGCGGGTCAAACGGCGCGCGCATTGCCTCACTGGCAATTCCAACAGTAGCACCACCAACAGCACCAGCCTTAAAAGCTTGCCCGGCAGTCATCGTGCCTTTTACTAAACCGCCAACACTACGAAGGATAGGAATGGGAAAAGCAATGTTCATTGGGTCAAGCAAGCCAGCACCCAAAGATTGCAGTATAGTAGAGCGTTGAAGAACCTGCCTGTTCTCCATATTTTTTTCTACATTGCCAAGAAGGTAATCAAAATGCTGTTGGTTTTTTGCGCCAATCAAATAACGCGCCATACCCTCGCGACCCTTAACTGCACTTGCAAAATCAAAGTCTGGGTCAAGCGTTGCGTCGCCATCAAACGCATTAAAAATAGTGTCATACAGTGGAGAGTATTGATATTTAAGTGTTGCCCCAAGTGTTTCACCAAAAGAGACAGCACCGTATTCATCTAAAACATTTCCAGACTCATATGTGTAAACAGGACGTTGCATATTATCTGCCGCCTAAAATTTGTTTGCCACGCCTTGCTTTAACTTCAAGACCTCCAACTGGGCTAGATAAAAGTGAACGCTCAAACTCCGCATCGCGCAGTTGCTTTGCAGCGTTATTAGATAAAAACTCTTTAATTGCGCGAGAGCCAAACATTGGCTGAACGCCCAGGGCGTCTTGCAAGGGTGTGCCAATTTTATTTACAAATCTATATTCAGCCGTATTGCCGCCGCCGATAACAACATCTAGAAAAACATTTTCACCAAAAACCAAATTGGGATCGCTAAAACGTCCTAGTTGGTTGTTAATAATTTCATCAAACTTTGGAAGCTGATCTTTATTCATAAACACTTCCGGAGCAAATCTACTTTTTGCTTTTAGCCCCTGACTTCTTTCATAACTGCTTGGCAACAAATAGTCAGAATCAACAAACTTATAATCGTAAGTTCGCTCTAAAACTGTTTCAACAGAAGCAGGGTCACTAACCATTATAGACGCAGCAAGGGTAGCCATTTCAGGCACATGATTAGGGCGTATGCCCGGCATGGTCTCTTTGATCCAAGCAGAAGCCATTTGGTCTATATCAACACCAGCCTCTTTTGCTTTTGGAAATGCTGATTTGTAAAAAGACTGAACAACAGCTACGTGTTCTGGCTCATTGTTTCTAACAACGCGAGCAAGGTTTAGAGCAGTAAGGGGATCATCACCAAAGTTAGTAAGTGTAGAAGATAGTCTTTCCATAAACTCAATGTTTTTATCGGAAAGTCCGTAGTCCATTGGGTTTAAAATATTATTATAAACTGCCAATGCGCCTTGTATTTGATCGGGATTGTAAACACCACTGCCAGCAAGGTTAGAAAAACTTCTATTAACAACATCAGATGCAAAGGGAGCAGAAACAATAAAGGGTAAAACAATAGGAGAAGCTTCCGGATCAAAAATATTTCTTGTATCAACCCCAGTTTGCGCCAAAGCGGAATCTAAAGCAGTTCTTGCGGACTTGTTGTTTTCAAAAACTTGACCACTATTTCTATAATCTAAAAGTGCAGCCGCATGATTAGTTTGCTTGCTTACAGCCAACTCGCTAGACCTTGCTGTTTTCAAGCCGCTAACAAAAACATTCAAAGTGTTTGCGCGCTGTGTAGTAGAAGAAGATTGATTAATCAAATCTTCTAACCACGGCATGTCAGCCTTTAATTTTTTGTCAGAAAAGTCTCTAAACTTTACAGCGTTTTCAAGTTTAACTAAATCTTGCAGCGTATAATTTTTTGCAGCGTTTTGTATTCTTGCATTTCTTATTGAATCTGAAAGAGCATTTTTTAAGTCCCTTTGTTTTTCGCCAGACAAACCAAATACAGAAATAGCATCCTCATCCAGGCTTTCCATTACTAGTTGTGCTGTATACTCAGCTTCTCCAACATCGCCATTTGACATAGCAATAGCAGCCTGAGCGATTGTATTTCTCATGTCTGTTTCATATTGAGAGCGAGACTGAATTTGCTCTGCCTGAAATGCTTTGTTTTTTATATCCAAAGAATGTTCAAAGCGAACAGCCTCAGCATTGCTTGCAAACATAGCAGCAAACTTTTCATCAGTAGTTCTTGTTAACTCTGCTGAGGTTGTTTTTATATATTCTTGGTAGGCATTGTTAAATGATTTTTCATCACGGTAAACTTGCCTAAACTCAGCAGCAGTATTTAACGCGTCTTGTTTAAGAGCAACATTATATTTTTTATCTAATTCTTTTTGCGCTTGCTCTACGCCTCCCCGGCCAAGTCTGCTTGGGGGAGTTATGTAATTAATACTTCCGTCTTCTTTTCGAACACGAACTTTATCAGCAAAGTCTTGCCCCTCTTTTACTTGAAGAGTTTTTGCTAAACCAAACATCGCATCAGAAACAGAACTAGCAAGTTTTGCTTTAGCGTCATAAGCTCTATCTGCTCCGGTAGTTACATCAACAACGCCAATGGGCTTTGTAAGAAACGATTGTCCTGCACGTGATCTTTTTATTTCAGCCATTATACTTCTCTTAATAAACTACTTTAGGAGACATTCCCGTTTTAGAAGATTGCACATTAACACCAGTGCCTCCTCCTGCACTTGTTCCGCCTATTGTTGCAGCTGTTGCGGGTGGTTGATAAAGACTTGCAGCAGCAACAGCGGTGCTAAACAAAGATGCCTTAGCTTGCGTCTTGTAAATATCAGAAGTGGCTCTGCCGCGAGCAATAGTTGTCTTTGCTTGTTTTTCTAACTTTTGTTTTTCGCGTTCTTCTTGCGCGCGAAGTCTACTTACATCACGGCCATATCTACGTTCTTCTTCTTTACGCAACGCAGAAATGCTTCGACCCGTGCGTCCCATAAAAGCTGCCATAGCTTCATTTTGTGCAACTAATTCTGCAAACTGTTCTAAACGTTGCTCGTGTTGTTCTGTTGCAAGCTGTGCTACTTCAAAAGTTTGGCGACGAAACTCAGCCGCTTGTGCTTCCGCTTCACGCCTAGCCGCTCGCGAAGCCTTACGTTTTGCTCTAGCCGATCCTAAACCACCAGCTACTTGAAATGCCGCTGCTACTGCCCAAGCCATTAGAAACTCACCTCTACAACCATGCCGTTCAGTTGTAAATCAAACGGAACGGACTGCGTAATCTCAACAGTTGGACTACGACTAATACCAATTAAACGAAACTCTTTATAACCAGTAAAGGATGCCCGGCCTAAAGAGAAGTCGTCATTTACATTTCGCAAAATCATATTCTTATTATTAACAGCAACAGACAAAGTTTCCAACAAATCAAGCGTTACCATATCAATTTTACGAGGGCGACCAGTCATTGAATCACCCTGAACAAGCTGATCAATAGGAAGGGTTTTAAGAATCGGATTGAACTGATAGCCAATAAAAGCTGTTGTAGCTTGCTGCACAGCAGAAGTATCTACATTACCAGAGGCAACAGTATATGTGCCAAGATAATCAGTGCCGCTAGCAACCTTAACATTAGCACCATTAGCAAACACAGAACTTACATCAAATACACCAGCAGTCCCAGAATAGCTTTTACAGAAATCCATAGGCATAGATTCCTTAAACTCTTCTAAGTAATACCCGTTAGTTCCATCACCTTCATCCCGAACAGATACACAAAATAACTGCCTATCAAGTGTGCAAATGCTATGGAACTCGCCCGGTGTATCCCAAAGCATCCACCCTGCTTTTTGATCACCACGAGAAGAATAGAATACAGACAGTGTGCCATCTGGATTAATTAAGAAAAGATATGATTCAGCGCGATCAAACGCACCTTTAATAGATGCTGCCTGAACTGGGTCAATCATTAAGTGTCCAGCAGTCTGACTAACATTTTGGGTGTTATATGCTTGCTCAACCTCACTATACACATAAGACCCCAGCATCTTGCCAGAGGCTTGCGTATAGAGCGTTGCACCATCAAAGGCTTGTGGTCGTGCAAAGGAACTACCAAACGGTGTCTGACGCTTAATTTGGACGTTTGAGGGGGTTATAGGCTTTTCGGTAAAAGCTGGAATATAAGACTCGTTAGATGCGCTAAATATTTGGAGGTCACGATTAGATACAAGATGCCTAATTTGACTAAACTCACCAAAGTTAGAAGCAGCATCAATCGCATCGTTGTCAGCCCCCGTGCCTATATTAAAGTTAAAGATGTCATTTGATTTACTTGCCCAGATATGATCAGGCTGTGAAGTTGTTCCCCCAAACCACAAGCGACCTTCGTGGAATACAACAGCACCGGGAAAGCCGCGGATATCTGAATATGATTGCTCATACCACTCTGTAGTGGCAGACGTTGTTGCAACTCGAACACTACCGCCGCCAATGGAGGAGGTGTTAGCATTATGGTTTGTTGCATACTCAAATGTATTTTCATCAAGGATTTGAGTTACAGTAAATGTGCCTTCTATGTTCGAGGCTGAGATGCCTCCCAAAGGGCCAACCCTAGTGATATCAAAACTATCGCCAACTGATAGATTATGAAGAGCCATAGTAACACGAACATCATCAATACCACCAAAGACTTCAATACTATCTGGCGGCAACTCTCGATAAATCCCACCCGTAGGGATATCCACGACAACTTCTGTGTTACTGTTTCTAGCAGTAATTTCACACGGGACGCTGCCCACAAGAATAAATTTTCCAACCCAGTTTTCACCATTACCTACTGTAAAATAATCGCTACTTGTTGTTAGTGTTCGGCCTACTCCAGCCGTAAATACACTGGGTGTAATGGTAACAGCTTGTGCCTGAAAGTCATAGTATGGTTGTTTAGGGGCAGATACATTGCTGTCCAACACATCCACATCAAACGTAAAGTTGCGTGCTTCAAATGCGTCGGAACCGGTTCTGCGAATGATTACTGGATTAAATGATGTGTGCGATACAATCATTATGTCAGCAGATGTAGCAATAGTAATCTGCTTTAGCTTGGCAGTTGTCCACGGACAGACGTTACTTGATGCACCATTTGTAAGTGTAACGGCTGGGCTGGTATCAACTACGCCAGCAGCAGTAACGCCGAATACTTCCAGCTTGTTATTGCTGAAAGCAAAAATGTAACGCTCGTCATCAGAAAAGACAAACGGTTCAATTCTAATCTCCATTTCGTTGGCGGCATTTCTTGTTGTGCCGAACTGATAAATATACTCAGTCCCTGGCCTTTTCTTTATACCACCCTCGTTTAATATCAAGAAGTTTCTAACTTTTTGCGCGCCAGCTTGATAGAGTTGCGTATCAACCCTAGACAAAAATGACGGACTTAACTCGCCAAACTGAAAGCTATTAAACGAAATCTTGACTTTAGCCATTATGAGTGCCTTTCAGTCAAGAACCTCGAAGTTGTAAGTTTACGCGTTGTATGTTGCTGGCTATCAATACTCTTAGCCTTACGCATAAGGTCGTCTGCTTTTGCCTCAAACAAACCAGCAAGTGCAGCATCACGCGCAATAGATGTAGCAAAGATTCCCGCAAGATGATGCTCAAGCGCAATAATAAAATATGAAGCCCACTCTGCTTCATCGGCGCGATAAATGTAATCGCATACCAAAGTGTCAGCAGAAGAACTATTGCTGTAAACCATGTCGCCATACACTGTGTATTTAATAGGTTGGTCGCTAATGGTAATAGCATTAATCATTAAAAGATTGGTTGGCAGCTGATGTGCAATATCAAAGCGGCCAGTAGGAGCAGAGGAATGTGCAGCTAGTTGCGCTTGCTCGGTAGCGAACCGCCAGCGTGTCCGGCACAACTGAGATCGCGCAACATCCTCATACAAGTTTGAGGCCACTAGAGCCTCAGTCGTATCTTCGGTAAATGAAGTGATTGGATCTGCGCCAATCAGAATCAATGCCCGTGAGCAGATATCAATAGCAGTAGTTGCAGCAGTAGAAGACATGCTTACCTCTTAAGAAAGGGGGGAGCAGCAGTTTCCCACTACTCCCCTACCAGACTTAGTTGTTGTCCAGAACCTCATAGATGCCGTTGTCATCAATGCCAACAGAACCCATGCTCATGTGAGCAGTGACCAAGTGAGCCACTTTCTGCGGCACATAGTTCACTTCAGTTTGAACGTCAGAACCAACACCCAGACCAATAGCAGAGCTATGGTAGGCAAAGTTCTTACCACCAGCAACAGCAGACGTTGAGAAGATCTTGAAGCCCAAGAACTCTTTCATTGTCATGCCGCCAGCGAAAGGCAGATTTTGGTCGCCAACGAAATCGCTAGATGCAAACTCAGTGATGCTGAACAGGTCAGCATAACCAGCAGGAGACATCGCGATGTAGCGGTTGCCATCTTCCGGAACGTCAGCAGAACCCATTGTTTCGAACAGAGTCAGAAGGTCGGCTTTTACAAGCGCGCCGCCGGTGTCTGCGATTTGAGTGCTGTTTGCGCCAGCGTCAAGAGCAGCAACAATCAACTCATCAGTCTTACGACCAAGAGCATAAGCAGCCGACTGAGCAACAGCTTGACGTTCGTCAATGTTGGTTTTCAGTTCGTCCAGCTTATCAATATACTCAGGTGCATAGTGATCAGTCAGTGTTGCAGTGACGTTGGTGTGTGCGACTTCCATGCCAGTAACGTCGCCGTTACGAGTCTTGGTATTAGCAGCACCTTTGCCGATTTTTTGAAATTTAACAGTAGAACCCGTTACGCCATTAACCTGACGGACAGTGTTACGGAGTTTAGACCCCATACGCTGATACGCCAAATGAACATCAGATTCAAACTGCGTGATGAAGGCTTGATCAATAGTATTAGCCATTTTCATTCTCCAGTTGTGAAGTTTCAGTTACAATGTCAGGAATGGTTGTCCGTGCGTTGCATCATCTAGTTATCCGTCTCCGGGCTATCCGCGTATCATCGGGCCTCTAACAAGAGAATAATGCCCGAAACAATGTATTTTAGCAATATAAAAAAACACCGCCCCAATCGAAAGAGGGACGGTGTTCAGGAGGGGGTCTCGTGTATTACTTATTTGTAAAGTTTAGCGAAGCCTTCGTCAACTTGTTTAACAAAAGCTGCATCGCGCCGAGTGTTATCCCAGTAGCGCGGGTCTTTCATCATAGACTCCAACTCATCCTTGTCCAATACTGTCGGAGCGGTAACTTCGCCGCTAACAGATGTGTCAGACAACGCACCCATAAAATGCTCAAGGAGTTCGATACCCTTGGCAGTTTCGCCAAGACGCATAATCTCATCACCAAGTTCGGTGGGAACATTTTTCTGCGACCACAATGCAACGGCTTCGATGCGAGCCTCGGCGTTGTCACCTAACTTGGCTGACTCAGCCTCAAGGTCTGGTTGGTCGGGCATCATGCGAGCCAAACCCTCTTCAAACTCATCTTGCGAGAAACCATTTTCCCAAGCAAAGTTTGCCCACCAATCTACATTGGGATCATCTGCTAGTTCATCCGCCCCCTCTGGGAGAGTGTAATCACCAGAAGATTCTGGGCGATTAGCAAAAGCTTCTTGCTCAATCTCACCCATAATAGACTCGCGCAACTCATCTTGCCCCTTGCCTAGCTTGCTTTCTAGGGAGGTGTAAGAAGTTACCAAGTCTTCTGGCGACTTAAATTTTTCGGGAAGCCACTCAGGGCGGCTATCTGCTACCTCAGTCGTTACGGCTTCAGGTGCTTCAGCTTGTGCTTCCACATTATCTGTTGCTTCACTCATTTGCTTTCTACCTTTTCTGCGTGTTTAATGCGCCGCTCAATCAGCGCAACTATAAAACGTTGCCCCTCCAAATGACGGAGTTCGGCATCGCTAATGCCTCCACCAGCTACCGCATCCAATGTAATAGAGCGGAGATAGCGAAGAACCTCTTTGCCCGCCGGAGTTCCCAGCAAGGCTTTAATATCCATAGAAATCTTTTCGTCCTCTTTTTGTGGTCGAGGAAAACCATCTACTCCAATATGTGACATTTATACCACACCACCGCCTTGTTGCTGCGCTTGCATCTGCGCCATAAGTTGTTGCATCTGTTGAATCTGTTCACGCTCGGCTTCGTCTCTAATTAAATTATCAGGAACGCCAAACTTCTTGGCTAAGTAAACCGCAGTTTCTTCTGAGTCGATAAGCAAGTTGACCATATCCGGCCCGAAATTAGCACCGACAACCTCAAGGAATCTCGCAACAGTTGTGATGTCCTGATTAGATTGGGCTTGCGCCAAAGGAGATACACTCCGGATTTTTACTTCGCGACCGTTAACTGTTGGGAGATCAATGCGACCCTGCTTACGCAGGATATAAACTACACGCTGCAAAATAGGCTGAACCATCTCTGCTTGCAAGCGACCAAAAGCAGAACCAATACGGCGGCTCAAGTCAGCCATGCGTTCTGCAATCTCAGTAGCGGTAGCGGGTGTTCGGTTTGGATCACCGAGCATATCATTATATAAAGCGCGCTTAATATTCAAGCGCATGTCGTTAAGAACAAGATTGGCAACATCAAAACTTCCGGCGGCAGCAATCGGCTGCAAACCGCCTGAACCTGGTGCTTTAGGGATAACAGTTCCCGGAACAAGATTGATCGTGTCAACATTGATAATCCCATCATCATCCATCTGGTAAATACCAGAGATTGCCATTTGTGCATTTTCTAATACAAGTTGAATCGTAAGGTTGGTTGTCTTAATTGCAGACAGCGCATTTACCAATGGGCCGCGACCATATATTTCGCCAGCGGCTTTAGACCAACGGAAACAAACAAATGGATTGCTCCCTACGCCCTCAAAGATTTCTTCATAAATTAATTCGCCATGAGTCTTATCAATAGCATAGTAACCGTAACGCTCTCGATTGGGTTTATCATAGAGGCGACATACAACCTCAAGAACCTTGCACTTTTCATCACCCTTGCGATTAATCATATCTTGCATCTTGGGGGAAAGCTTTGCCTTCGGATAAACGATTTTAATATCAGAGTGACGCACTTCACGCTCACGATACACATGGTCAATACGATCATCGGGGCCATTCTCAAGGACAACCTTAGGAAGAGGGATGGCACTAAAGCGAATTGGGTTTACCGCATCACCTTCTTCAACCAGCAAGCAGCCAGTGCCAACGGCTAAGTCCATAAATGATTCATGCACCTCTTGAGCAAAGTTACTATTTGCAAGAACCTCAAAGATATACTCGGTAACTTCATCAAGACTATTGTTTACTTCGTCTTCTTCTTCTGCCGGAACTTCTGAGCCAGCAACTAGATCAGACCAGCGCGCAAAGTTTGGAACAAGACCAGACTGCAAACGAGATGCAAACTCTTGAACACCAACCACTGCGGTCTCGTCAAAGATGCGATCATCGCGACGTTGACCCGGAGCATTAAAGTAAAAACCCTCGCGTTGCGGCAGGGCATAGTCATAACACTCTTGAAACAAATCCTCGAAAGGTGTGCGTTGAGTCCGCGCAGTTTCGTATTTTTTAATATAATGTTTTGCAGTCTCGTGCATTTACTTAACCCTTAAGATAGCCGCCAAAGAAACTTTCATTCTTCTTATCGTCGGCAAGCAAACTATAAGATCTACTGCCCATTCCGCGTCTGCGAGTTAAAGAAGCGGCAGTTTGTTTAACTTTTCTGCGTCTGCGTCTGCGAATTTGTTCTAATACAGGCTGAACCTCTACATCGGCTTTTAGCTTTTGTGTAACTTTTTCTATCTCTTTTGGACGTTCAACTTCTGTAATTTGTTTTTTAATTACATCCCTGTGCTGAGACTTCCCGCCCTGAATGGATGCAGCTTTTACATCACCCTCAACATAGGTATCAATTAATTCTTTGCGAATAGCAGCAATAGTTCTGGGGTCTGAGCCAGCAGCTTTAGCTTCTTTTAGGACGGGTTGATCGGCAACAAACTTAGTTATTTCAGAGGTTCTAGCTTTATAAGCAGTTTCAAAAGCTTTTGTTTCAGCAGCTTTTTGAATTTCAGCAGAGCGTTTGTATGCTGGTTGGCTGACTGGCAGAATTGTTCGAGCAGTAGCAGCAGCAATGTCTGCGTCAACGCCCTTGTTTAGGTTGAGGCTTTGGATGAGACTTTGTTGTTTAGCCTTACGCTGATCAGCAAGTTGCTTACGGCGTCTTTCTATTACATGACCGGGTAATCCCATTACTTCATCCTATTCCAAAAACTTTGCTTTGCTTGCTTGGGTTTCCGTGTAAATATATCAAAGTCCCGCTTCATAGTAAATGGTTTAGCATTTTTGTTATTTCCAAGAACTTCACGGCCTTCTCCACCGCCAAGCATTAAATATTGTAGGGCATCGTGTATGTGAGAGAACCTGTTTTTGTCTGGCTTGTCATCGTAACGCTCGCCAGATACTTGCATGCGCCTATACCCATAGCCTCCATCAAAGCCCTTGATTAATTCTTTGCATCGAGGGTCTATCAGAATACCTGACTTGCCTTCAACCAAACGGTTAAGTGTGCCAGCCACAGCTTCGATACGCAAGGAAACATCATTAGATTGTGCAGGACGCGCAGTAAGCCCAGCACCTCGAAGCACTTGAAATGGGGTGCTTTCATCGGTTTGCGCGCGGAAATCGCCAGCCGGATCTCCAATGATATTTACTTCACACCCACTATAGCGGGTAGCAATTTCTTGTCGAAGCAACTCTGCAAATCGCACAATTCCCATATCGAAAGCAACAATCTCTTGAAGTATTAACCAACGACCACGAACACGCTGACCAAACACAGCAGCAGGAGTAAGGCCAAAGTCAAGACCAACAAAGACCGGAACTCCAGCGGCAACAGGTATTTCTTCTTTAGCAATGTGTAGGTCTGGCGCAAACATTTGATATACCGGCTTTCCATCATTTATCTGTCCTAGCTTATTCATTACATAAACATCAATCCAGCTTTTAGTCTTACCCCTGATAAGATTAGGGTAATAACTTTTCATCATGTTCTTTTGGTTCTCTGCCTGTTTATTAGGCACATAGTCTTGGATAGAACCCTCTTTATCTTTTTCCTCTACCATTCCCGCAGGCTGCGTGTAGAAACTCCAGTTGTCTGGCTTTACCATCATACGCGCTTCATCAGCAGAAATATGGTCGGGGATAGGAACTTCGCCGGACATAATAGGCCACCAGTGGTCTTCTTCTGGCGCGTTAGTATCAGCAATTACGCCAGTCCAAGTCGGGCCGCCCTCTCGCATAGAGGGGAAACGACCAACACGCATAGTGCAAGCATCAATAATTGACTTCGGCAATTCCCTCGCCTCGTTAATCCAAATGCCAGTCAACTCCAATGACAGAAGTTTCTTTACATCCTCTGGTCTATCAAGAGCAAGAAAGATAACCTCAAGGTCTAAATCGCCTTGCTTGATATGATGTGTGTAGGGGACTGACCACTGGAACTTGCCCCATTGGTCTTCGGGAAACCAGTCAAGCCAAGTCTTAATAGTGGTGGTTCTCAGCTGCGGGTTGGTGTTACGAATGATAGCCCAGCGTGAGCGGCGTATCCCATCATCGTTTTTTTGTTGCGCTAAAGCACGGCGGAAAACCTCAACACAGCAACCAACAGATTTGCCAGAGCCTACCGGGCCGCGAATACCACGGAAGAAGGTATCGTCCTTCATAAACTCCTTTAGGACATCGCCATCTGGCTTATACTTAAAGTTTGTCAATTTTATGATCCACGCCGACTTTGATTAGACGCTCAACCACATCGGGAGCAATAATCGAGATAAGCTTATCAGCTTCATAGTCAGTGCAGAACTCTTTGGGGTGGTGCTTGAGGTGAACCTTCTTAACTATGTTGCGTAAGACTCGACGCTCTTGCTCACTTATTGTGTGTAGAAAACTCATCTGTTACCTTCCTTACCTCCTGCATGGCTTCGGAAAAAGACATCTTGCGCGAACTATTGTTCTGCATCTTGATTGCCTTCTTTCGCAGCTTGCGGATTTCTTGCTTAGACACGACGATGCTTCCGCGTTTTTTCAGCAATACTTTTGGGCTGCTTTGAAAACTGTTTGCCAGCACGGCGAGCCGCACGTTTCTTTGCTGTAGTGCGAGCATACTCTTCGTCGCTCAAGCTTTTGATTGCCTTCTCTGGCAAGTAACGTTCACCAGTAGCCTCAGAACCTTGAGTGCTGGGCTTGCCTGATTTAGTCCGCCACTTTTGTTTTGTCCAAGCGCGAAGAGATTTTTGCGGGGCTTTCATTAGCTAGTATAGCCTCCGCCCCGAGCCTTGTATTCACGCGCAAGCATCTGAGCCTTGCGTGCAGACCATTGCCCCGGAGACCCACCTTTGCCACCGCGTTTAATTTTCTCAAAGAGATTTTTACGCATCCGTGGCTTGGTGTAATTGCCAGCTTCATTAACCGCCATTCTCTTCTTCCTTCAACTTACGCAAGGAGGTAGGGGTGTTTTTTGTTTTTACTTTTTGAACTCGTTTCTCTGGCACATGGGCTACTGCCTTTACGCCGCGATCAGCAAGTTCTTCTTCTGTAAAAAGGCGAACACTTTCAGCAGTAAAAGTCTTGCCTGAGTGGGGGCGACCATCAGGAAGAACAAAATAATCCTTACCGATGTATTCCGAACCATCAATCTTATAAAGCTTGCTCATTTACCATATCCTTTCAACATTGATTTCTTTTTCCCTTTCTTTTTGGCGGCAGCTTTCTTAGCTGCTTTGATGCCAGCAGGGGTGTATGGGTATTTCTTTCCGGCTACGTTAGGCATTACTTACTCCCAAACTTAGGATTATTAGTAAACATAGTTGGTTTGTTTTTTGCCTCTTCACGGCGTTTTTTAAGAATGCGCCAAGCACTGCCAGCAGTCATAGAAAGCCTATCTTTTATCTCTTTCTCAGTTGCAGATACACCAGCATTCTTCAAAAGAGTTTTTGCGGCAGTTAACTCTTGATTGCGAAACGTTGAGTTATGCTCTTTTTTATTAAGCCTGTCAGAAACTTTACGCTCTGCTTGCTTAATCGCCTGAGGAATAAGACTTGTAAACTTAGCCTTTTGATTGTCAGCCATTTAAATCACCATTTAACCTTATTAGCCCAGTATGCCGCAGACATCTTGCCTTTGGCAATGTTTTTTCTATGACGCGCCTTGAAGCTTGCGCGCTTTTTTTTCATACGCTCTGACTCACCGGCCTTGGGCTTGCCAGCAGTAGAGGCACCCTGCTCACCAAAACGAATGGTCTTAACCTTATCGCCTTCTTTGGCGACAACTACATGAGACTTCTTGGGGTGGTTGGGAGTTCTCTGAGGTTTATTAAAACCCTTCACTCCTGCACGAACTAATCGAGGATCACGCGACATTCATCTCTTCCTTGTAACGTGTGTGGTATTTGTTTCCGCGCCACTCAAAGTCTTCTCGACCCAATGCTCGGTTTCTAGCAAAGGCTTGATTGAAGTTAAGCTCATCTGCTTTGGGCGGAGTCATTGCATTAAAAGATTGTGTTACAGCATCCTTAACTTGCGTAAGACGCTCATCACTTAAAAACGCAGCTGGAAGCCGAGGGCTGGGAACTGACATATCAATATCAACATCAAGAATGTCACCAAAGGTTCTGTCAATGCGAGGCAGCTTCAAGTCAAGGTTAAAGCCATCATCATACTTACTGGCCAGTTCAATTCCATCGGGAACAAACTTACCAACCATATCTCCCACCCAATCGGGCAACGCCTCCATATTCGGAAAGTTTACCTCCGCCAAATCAACCTCAGTAGGTTTAGTAGAAAAGGAGTCAGCATATCTATCAACAGCTTCGCGCGCAGTCGCAATAAACTCTAACGGCAACGCATCCTTTGCAAGATTGCCATAGGTCATCAAGACATCAGAAGCAGTATTATATGCTGCTGTCACCATCTTGCCTAAGTATTCAGTATCAAACTGATTGCCACCCCTTGGAGGAATGGTTCCTGATAAAGAAAATTTATAGGTTTGAGGAATGTCTTGAGCAAGATGCACTACCTTTGAGTAAGCGTCTCTCTCTTTGCGAACCTTTGGAGACTTCGAGCGATCGAAGTCAAACGGGTCGTTTGGAATAATAAAGCCACCATCAGGGGAGTCTTCAAAAACAAAGCCTCCAACAGAACTAAACATTTCAAAGACAGGGTCAGTTGCCGACTCAACATAAAGATCAAACAAATCTCTTGCAGACCTTTTACCGCTATAAAATTTTTCAGGACGTTCCCCGGAGGCCATAGCCGGATAGTCTTTATACTCAACATAGCTGCGGCCAGCTTTGCGAGCATTAGCAACAGCCCCGCGCAAAACATCTTTAGCGTTCTCATCCAGCAAAGAAAGGTTCATGTCGGTCTGGCTGGCAACCTCAACGCCCAACGCATTGGTGATCTTATTACCCAGCATAAACCTAGCAAAGGCAACAGCGTTAGCTGGGAGTATCTTGAAAGCCATAACGAACCTTTTGACCTAAAAAAAATTTATGGATTTAATTATAGGTTTTTTACCAACGAAAGAGAAGAGGGAATGTTGTGGAGCCTTGAGAGGAAATAATGTTTGTATAGGACATAATATATATAACTACGTCCGGTTTTTCCCCCTCCCCCCTACCAACAGAGTCAACCCAGCGTTATTTACGACACGATTATCCGAGGTCAATCTCTACCTTGATGTCTCCTGCGTGCAAGTGCATGTGCTTCTCTGGTGCTTTGAGTCCTGCCCTGTCCATGATGTCTTTGCTTGCTTCCAACTGGACGTATTCAGACTTTGCGTTGACTGCTAAGCGTGCGACCTGATGGGCGGCTAGGGTTGCTTTAACGCCCAACTCCTGCCTCATTCTTTCATGCATGTATGATTGCACATGTGGAAGGGCTAAGGTCTTGGAAGCGCTGACCCTTCCGGTCTCACCCTCTGCGTAGCCGGCGACCGCTGCCGCGTCTTTTATGGTGCCGCCATTCGTTACGAGGTGTTCGACTAACGCCGTTTGTTTCTCTGTCAAACCGGTGACAGGGTCTTTGACTGCATTACCCATTTCTTTTATTTCCCTTCTCCCCTTCTGCTAGATTGTCGCTAGCACATAATCCTATATCCGGCACGAAGCGCGCCGCATAAGCGGAGTTTAAGAGGGTTTGTCAAGAGAAAGCAAGAGGGAATGAGAGGAGGAAGGCAAGAAAGCAATAATCTTTCAATGAAACGAAACAATGTTGCGCAAACAGGGTAAACAAAACAATAAGATTACACACTTTATTATTGACGCTGATACAGTTATCCCCTATATTATACACATGGTTGAGACTGTAGGAGGTAACGCAATCATGACACAACTGGCCTTTAATTTCATTCCACAGAGCGACACTTGGGAAAAGCCCGATTATATCGCAATCACTCAAACAGAAATACAGGGACGCGCCGCCGCACAAATGGGCTGCTGTGGTGTCTTTGCCGTGGCGAATGGTTTCGGCTTTGACATCAACAACGCCTTTGAATGGTTTAAAAAACATAGAAAGGCAAGCAATAATTACAGAGGCCAGACGAGCATATCAGACCGCCGCCGCTTTTGTCAGGCTCACAATATCGACTTTAAGGAAATCAAACTCACCCGCCGCCAACGCTTAAAAACAGTCTTGCAGCATTTAGATGAGAGCAAAAACTACATCATCACCATAACGAGGCATGTGCTGATATATCGAGACGGTCGCATTATCGACCAAGGCGGCAGCCACGATGTAAAGCATGACCTTATCAGGTCAGGCGATGCGAACCGCATAGTTAAATCAGTATGGGAAATATAGGAGTAAAATCATGTCACAATCAGTCATCAAATCAATCAGCCGCTTGCAAAATAGCAAGGTTGGAAACCCACGTTTTCACATTGAGATGGAAGACGGAACAAAAGCCGCCACGCTTTCAAATGCTGGCTGGGCTTATGAAATCGTGCCGCACGCATGGGAGGGGAAGCGGTGCAAGTATAAAATCAAAGAATATAAATCAGGCTATCGCGTATTTGATAGCGTAGAAATCTAAAGGAGTAGAAACAGATGAAACTTTCACGCCAACATTTTGAATTTATTGCAGACGACATCGCGCCTCTGCTAGAGAAACCAACCAGCATTGAGGTCATAGCCGACAAGCTGGAAGAAACAAACCCAAACTTTAACCGCGAGACATTCACGCAACGCGCCTTGAAGAATTGGGAAGCGGAAAACATTCCTGCCGAACATATTGCAACGCTTGATGGATTGATTGAGCAAATCAAAGACACGCCACGGCAAGGCTTGGTTGCGTCAATCATGCAAAAGAAAGCCGAGGCCGCACAATGAAACTAGGACGCGACATGATACGGGACGAACTGCACCGCCAAAGCCTCAACCGATGGCAATGGCGCAAGCGAAAATGGCAACGGTTACTGAACACCATTCTTTTTTGGAGGATAAAATGAATTGGAGACGCACAATCGGGGTCTATATCGAAGCCCTAGAGGCAGGCAACAAGCAGCAAGCGGACGCTGCGGCCTGTGAATTGATGGTCATTGCAGACCATTTGAACAAGCTGGAGGTCAAGTATCCTGACATGATAGATGAGACACCCAGCAAAGTAATTTACCCAAACGAGTGGAGATAAAACAATGGACGCGGAAGACATTTACGAATTTATGCAAGAGGACGGACACACAACGCCGGAGCCACGGAGATTTTTAATTTTGGCCGATGTGGAATGTGCGTGGGAATATGAGATTTATGCCGACAGTCAAGAGGAAGCATTAGAAATATGGAGGTCTGGCAACCATGAGCATCATGTTACAAACGAAATGATGGGAAGTGTGAAGGCTACCCAGATTGAAGATGATGAATATAACGTAACCAAGTTATCTTAACATGAAAAAAAGAAAGATAGACAAGCAAGGGCAGCCGGCAAAGTGTGACGTTTGTGGAGATATTCGACACGAATTTGTTATGTTGCTAGTCAATCCCGACCCCGTAGAACACGAAACATGGTGCGACCCCTGTTACACCAAAGCACAAACGGAGAAGCAAAGTGACCAGCAAAAGTAAAGCAAAAGGAACGTATCACGAAAACTGGTTCGTGAAACTGTTCAAGGAGTGGGGCTTGCCAGTCAAACGCCAGCCTCTATCCGGCGCGCTTGGAGGAGAATATTCGGGTGACTTGGTTATCAACTTGAACGGCCGGGACTACATTGCCGAGGTCAAATACCGCAAAGAGAAAGGCTTTCCCTCGCCGTTCTCGGTCTTAAAAAATCGAGACGTTGCCCTGTTCAAGCTGGGCAAAGGGGAAGAAGGCTCACCAAAATGGGTGCTGATTGTGCCTGATAGAATTGTAGAAGAACTAATGGAGAAAGAAAATGAACATGACAATAACGATTGAAGCAGAAAAGCAAGAGACCTACTCGGTCAAGAGTTTAATCCGAGCGATATGCGAAACCTTTGGTATCGAGCAAAACTTATTGCTAGGCAAGCGGCGGGTGGGCTTTGTAATGGCCGGTCGCCATGCCTTGTATTATCTGGGCTATCGCAACACAGCACACACAACCACAACGCTAGGGAATTATTTGGATCGTGACCATACAACTATCCTGCACGGGTTAAAGAAATGCGAATCTCTTATGGAGCAAAACAGTAACTATGCTTTCAAGATAGAGCAAACGCATTTGCTTGCGTTGCAATATGAAATCCAACGGCGCGATGGTTTGGACAAACTAAAAGCCGAGGTTCAAGAGATGGTTGAACGCTTTCAAATGGAGAAGTTAAATGAACTTTGAGCAAAGAGAAGCACTGATTCACGAACACTTTGTTCGCAAGATGACAACGATGTATCTGCCACCAAACAATGTAAAGCAGAGTGACGCATCAAAAAAACTTTACGGAGAGGAAATCAGAAAGGCAATCAACTCTCGGTTAAGCAGCGACATACCCAATGCAGATGTGTTCAACGATTTGCTTGGCAGAGTGTGGGACAAATGCGTATCAGCACACGACTTTCGCATTTGGTTTACACCACACTTGGTCGGCAAACATGCAGCTAAAGTAAATGCCGAGTGGCAACAGCGCAATACAAAAGCAAACAGGTTGTTTGAAACAACAAGCTCACACCAAGACGAGCAGCCTCGCGCAGGCAAGACCGACCCCGCTGGACAGGGCTGGACAATCGAGAAGTGTGATGCAGCGATTGAACGCACCAAGAAAGAACTAGGCAACAGCCACATGGCAAAGGTGCTGTGCCGCATACCAGAAAAAGCAAAAGAACGGCTATTAAATGCTGGACAAACTGATACGAACTGACCTAATTTGTATTGAAAGGAAGGTAAATGAGTAGAGATAACGAAATCAGAAAAGCATCTATCGGCGGCAGTTGTGCCTTGCGAATCATGGACGGTGATTGGCACGACCTTTGGCTGGAGAAGATGGGCTACAAAAAAGGCGTTGACTTGTCCGATGTCTTGCCTGTTCAGCTTGGCGTTTGGACTGAGGAGTTTAACATCAAGTGGTTCTCAAAGCACATGCAAGTTGAGTGCTTCAAAGACCCCAACGCAGCCACGCATGAACAACGCTATCACTACAAGTGGGACGGCATTCCCTGCCGAGCAACGCTTGACGCTGAGTTTATGATGCGCGGTGAGCGATATGGTTTGGAGTGCAAGCACACGAATGACAGAGCCACCATCAATAGCCAGCTTGAAAGATACATGCCACAGCTACAGCTTTACCTAGAAATCTCTGGGGTGAAGGCAATGTATTTCGCAAACATCTTTGGCAATGGTCGCTATGAATATGTGAAGGTTGCAAAGAATGAGGAATACATTCAGACAATGCTCGAACATCTCAAAGAGTTTTGGGGTTATGTTGAGCGTAAAGAAGAGCCGCCACTATCAATGCCGCACTTCTCTGCTGGCATAGACAGGATTGCAATCAACGATATGGTGGCGCGTGACGCAAGCAGCGACAACTATTTCAGAGTGAGAGCAGCCGAATACATCAGCACAAAGGAAGCCGCGAAAGAACACGCAGCGGCCGGGAAAGAATTGAAAGCAATGGTCGGGCTAGATGAACGCGAGGTCTATACCGATGAACTTAGTATCAAACGAGACAAGCGTGGTTCGCTACGCATCAACATAAAAAAGTAGGGGACAGGGGAGTAGAAACCCTGCCCCCGCTGTCGAAAGGAGGTAACAGCATGACCGATTATACAGCATCACCATTGATAAGTGAAGAGGCCGAG
>Ga0208793_1000368_pt1 | contig 30820 bp, 34 predicted proteins | sample 17_taG_FD_184092 | JGI IMG/M metagenome (GOLD analysis project Ga0208793, IMG submission 184092) | Marine viral communities from the Subarctic Pacific Ocean - 17_ETSP_OMZ_AT15314 metaG (SPAdes) (version 2) | ecosystem: Environmental > Aquatic > Marine > Oceanic | place: Pacific Ocean | collected... | reverse complement strand
GAGGATTGGCGGTGTTCCAACTGAGGAACAATACGATGCCTACCAAGTAGCAGTTCTTCAGTATTCAATGCTTGAAGACCCTACCGCTGAGGAAACTGCAACGTATGAAGCAGCCCTTGAAGCGTATAAACTGGCTACCACTGCTGAAAACCAAGTCGAGGTTGATGCAGCTGAAGCACAGAATGCAGCTGCTGATGCAGTTAAAGCATTGCTTGATGAACTAACAGCAGCTGAAAAAGTAGCACTTGATGATCAACGTGTTACTGAAGGTCTTGCGTTGTTGGTCAGCATGGAACTGCTTGCACCTGAACGTCCCGCTGAGATTACTGCGTATGAGCGTCCTTTCCCCGGAGGTGAGTGATGACACTTGTCTGGAAGTCAGGTTATAGCTTTGACTCTGACGCTTCAACTTATATCGATGCAGTAGAAGCTACTGATGGTCAAGCACTAGAAACTGGTGTCCGTGTTGCGATCAATGATTTCGTTCTTGGTTGCAAACAGGACGGCATCTGGAACGCAATCAAAGCGTCTTGCATTCTTGCTGGTGCGAGGACGCTTGATGGGGCGTTGGTTCCGTTGACTGGTAGTGCACCGACGAATAGTAACTTTGTTGGTGCGGACTACGACAGGGAGACTGGGCTGAAGGGTGATGGTAGTACGAAGTATTTGGATAGCAATCGAAATAATAACGCTGATCCACAAAACTCAAGACACATGGCAACATGGAGATCAGTTAGTGAGACAAGGGACACTACTCGTTTTTTGATTGCTACTCCAAACGGGACTGGCATGGGACAACTGGCGACAACGACAGCTCTTCGCATTGCCAGGTCTGCGGGTGGTGATTACCAGATTTCCGACACTACAGCCGTAGCCGGATTCTGGGGGCACAGCAGAAGTGATGCACAAGACATTCTGCAAAGGTATAACAACTCAACTACCTCTGGGAGTTATGCTTCTTCCGTCCCGCTTGACGCTAGTTTGCAGATATTCTCCCGTTCGGGTGCCGGATTTTCCAACGCACGCCTTTCCTTCTACAGCATCGGCGAATCCCTAGACCTCGCCAAACTCGACACCCGCGTGTCTAACCTTATGACAACTATTGGAGGTGCAATCTGATGCCTACTACAACCCCTGGAACCATTATCCTCCAGTCCCCAGCGTCTAATGGCACTTTGATTATTACTAGCGATCAGGTCGCCGCTGCCGGCGATGCTTCGATCGTCTACGGCATTACAAGCACTGGTGGCACGTTTAACCTCAGGTCTTCAGGAACTGTTGATTATGTAGCTGATTGGGGTGACGGTAACGTTGAAACAAGCACACTTAACACGTTATCCCACACTTACGCTGCTGGTGATTACAATTTAGCTATTTATAGTGATGATGTTTACAGGCCGTACTTTAACAACAGTGGGGATGAAAATCAGCTAACGTCTGCTGCGATTGGTGCTGGTGCTGATTTAGGGACGAACCTTACTTACGCTTGGTTCGGTGCAAACAACATGACTTCATTTGTGTGTCCGTTTGATGTGACAAGTTCGGTTACAAACTTCTTCGCCGCCTGGGCAGCCTGTTCAGGGCTTACCAGCTTCCCCTTGATCGATACCTCTAGTGGGACGAACTTCATCTACGCCTGGCAAGGCTGTTCCGGGCTTAGCAGCTTTCCCGCGATCGATACCTCTAGTGGGACGAACTTCTACGCCGCCTGGCAGGGTTGCACAGGGCTTACCAGTTTTCCCTTGATCGATACCTCTAGTGGGACGAATTTCGCCATCGCCTGGGCAGCCTGTTCAGGGCTTACCAGCTTCCCCTTGATCGATACCTCTAGTGGGACGAACTTCATCTACGCCTGGCAAGGCTGTTCCGGGCTTAGCAGCTTTCCCGCCAATATGTTTGACGCGACGGGAACACTTAGTTCTAACGCATTTGAAAATGCTTGGTCAGGCTGTGCCCTTACCGCTCAATCAATTGAGAACATCCTGGTAAGTCTGGACACGAACGGGGCTTCTAACATCGCACTTGGCATCGACGGCGGCACTAACGCTCACACCTCCACATGGTCAGCGGCTGCTAATGCAGCTTGGCTTAGTCTTGACGCCAAGGGCTGGAACATCACACAGAATGGACCTGATCCTACCTAATCGTAAGAAGCGGTGACTAAATGACATACGCAGTCCCTGGTAACATTCGCACCCACCTTGTAAGTTCCAACACCCTCGGTGGAGCTGACAGTCCGTTCACCCGCACGCAAGCGGTGCTGGACATGATGAAGGGCTGGGAAATCATGAAGGCCGTCACCCTTGGGACGGAATACCTCCGCGAGAACAGCGAGACGTTCTTACCAATTGAACCACGCGAGGACTACACGGCGTATTTAGCGCGTGTAAACCGGGCCGTATTTTCCCCATTTACGCAGCGCCTGGTGCGTGCTGCTGCAGGACTAATTCTGCGCAAACCCATCAGCTTGGTAGGCGACCCATACTGGACGGATATTTTTGGGAAGGACGTTGATGGTTGCGGCTCAGATTTAGACGAGTACGCCCGCCGCCTGCTGTTGTGCTCACTAACTTACGGGCATTGTCATACATTAGTAGATTTTCCGGCTCCAACGGGTGCCCGCAGCCTTGCGGAAGAGCGCGAACTTAACCGTCGCCCGTATTGGATCGAGGTGGACCCAGACAACATTTACGGCTGGAGGTTGGACCGTGAGGTCAACTACGGCAACCTCGTACAGGTCCGCATTAAAGAAAAGGCAGTAGTCCCTGACGGCGAATTTGGCGAAAAAGTATATGACCAGATCCGTGTAATTGAGCCGGGCCAGTACCGCATTTACCGGCAGGTCGAAACCAAGAAGGACTTACAGGGCGGCTACCCATATCCAAACGCTTTCGACGCAACAGATGCCACCTCGGACTATGAGATGGTGGAATCAGGCGACTATAGCCTGGGCCAAATCCCTCTCGTAACAACATATGCGGGCAAGACTGACACCCTTACAAGTAAGCCACCCTTACTTGACATTGCCTACTTAAACCTGGCCCATTTCCAGCGCCAAGCCGACTTAATCCACAGTTTGCACATTGCTAGCCAACCAATTCTTGTTCTTGAAGGCTGGGACGATCAGACGAAAGACGTAACCACCAGCGTCAACTACGCCATGGCTACGCAACCTGGCAACAAGGTCTACTACGTCGAACCAGCGGCGAATGCATTTGAAGCACAGTCCAACGAAATCCGCGAACTACAGATGCAGATGGCCACTCTGGGCATCAGCACATTAAGCCAACAAAAGTTTGTTGCCGAAACTGCTGACGCCCGCCGCCTAGACCGTGTTGATACAAATTCAATGCTGTCGATGGTATCTCTTGACCTAGAACAATCCCTACAAAAAGCTTTCAATTTAGCCGCCGACTATGTAGGAATCGCCCCACCGGAGGTAAGCATCAGCCGCGATTTTGACATTGATCGTTTAATCGGGCAGGACGTAACCGCGCTGACGGCATTGTTCGACCAAGGCGTACTGGGACGCGACGAGTTCCGTCAAATCTTGGTCCAAGGTGAAATCCTTCCTACCGCTAGTGAGGAACAAAACGCTAACACTAATACTCAAGACACCGAGGAAGAATAACCGCATACTTACGAGTTCTCGTAAACTACACGAGTAGACTAAAGGAGTACATGGAGTACGCCTACATGGGCAAATCCCTAGAGAAAGTTACCAAACCTGACGGTTCCGAAGTATGGGAACTTGTCGAGTTACGCGAACAGCAACCTGAACCCAAGGTATGCAAAGCTGTTCGTAAGCGCAAGCCATCAAAGCCTGCGGAAGAAACCCCTACCACCACTTTTAACTACTGACTATGGAAGAGCACGTCATCCAGGACACGCCCGTGGCAAGTTCTGACCAGCCCGTGGCTGCACCAGACCCTGCGCTTGCTGTCAAAGCCGAATACGAGACCCAGCTTGCCGCTTTAAAACAGCAAGCAACTGAAGCCGAGGAACGTTTCCAAGGCATCAAATCCAAGCTGGATGAGGTTTACAAAAAGCAGGACGACCAGCGCAAACAAACGCTGGAAGACCAAGGCCAGTGGAAAGACCTGTGGGAGGAAGCCAATAAAAGCGCCCAAGAAAAGGACACGCAAATCAGCGCCTTGGAACGCCAGCTGGCAGACCTAAAGGTCTCCAATGAAGAAGCGTCAATGCGCACAAAAGCTTTATCAGCAATCAGCCAAGCCGGCGCCATCAACGCCGAGCAGATGCTGCTGCTGGTACAAAACAACCTGCACAAAAAAGACAACGGCGACGTTGTAATTTTGGACAAAGGTGTCGAACAGGATATTACTAACTACTTGGGCAATTTAAAGAACCCTGGTTCAGGTTTTGAGCACCACTTCAAGCCCAGCAGCGCCGCTGGTATGGGAGCCAAGCCGACACCAAATTCTGTTATTGCGCCTGGAATGCCTAATCCATTTAAGGCCGGTAGTATTAACATAACGAGACAGATGCAACTAAAAGCAGAGGAGCCCGAACTTGCAGCTGTGCTGGAAAGGGAAGCTTCTTTGTAGCCCCGGTGGGGCGTGTCTCACCAAGTCCGTGGCTTGGACCCCGCACACACCTTTAACGTTGGTTTTCTAAGATGGCCGCACCATTTCAGAATTATTCCGGCGGTGTCCTTCTCGCGGACATCGTAAAAAGGAATAATCTCAGCACCTATGTGTCTGAGGCAGTAAAAGAGCGCAGCTTGTTCATCAAGTCTGGCGCTGTTGTTCGTAATCCATTGCTGGATGCCCGCGAAGGTGGCACCCGCATTCAGGTGCCCGAATTTAATCCTGTATCTCCAACTGAGGAGATCATGGACGGTACAGCTACGTGGGGCACAAGCAGCAACGGTTACCTGACTCCCCAAAAGATCGGCACCGGCACCCAGATTGCTTCCATTTGCCATCGCGGTTTCGCGTATGCAGTGGACGACATTGCGATGTTGGCGGCGGGTGAAGACCCAATGCTCCACATCCGCAACCAGCTTGCCGATGCAATCAACAAACTGAACAGCGCCCGTCTGTTCTCACAACTTTCGGGTTTGTTTGGGACAGCATTGTCTGCCCATTCTTTGGACAAGGCAGTTGCTGCAACTTCAGGACAAGCCGAAGCCAATTTCCTGACTGCGGCAAACGTAGCTGAAGCCCGTTCTGTACTCGGCGAGCGTGGCGATGAGCTGGACACCTTGATTGTCCACCCATCCGTTGGTTTCTACCTGTACCAAATTGGTCTTCTGACCTTTAGCACCTCCGCCTTGGCCGCTGCTGGCGCAGTGACCTGGGGCGGTGGCGGCGTCGGCGTCGGTGCTCGCAGCATCGGCGAGTTTGCAGGCTGCAACGTGATCATGGATCCACAGGTCAACACTGTGGTCCCTGGAACGTCAGGCGACGTGAAGGAGTTCCGTTGCTACCTGATGCGCGGGGGTTCAATTCTGGAAGGCGTCCAGCAGGATCTGCGTATTGAAGCAGACCGCAACGTGCTCTCGAAGCAAGACGTGCTTTCTGTGGATTACCACACCGCGTATCACGTGATGGGCACCAAGTGGACCAGTGCTGGTGACAACCCCACCAACGGCACTCTGGCCACCGCTGGCAACTGGTCAGCCACCTACGACATCGACCTGATCCCAATGGTCGAGATGATCGTCAACAGCCCACTGGACACCAGCGCAATCGCGTGATACGTCCAGCAAAAGCTGATACTGCCCCGCTTCGGCGGGGTTTTTTATTGGGCTAAAATCAAAGAAAGTATTCTTGCAGTGTTGTGGCCGCAACAATCGATGCCACATTAAAAGGCGAAAATTCCAACAGCTTTGTGACGCTGGCGGAAGCAAACGCCTATTTCGAGACCGTTCCAAGTTCTTCAACTTGGGACGACAAAACTGACGACCAAAAGAACCGCGCGATTATCAGCGCAACCCGCTGGATCGACGTACTTAACTTTTACGGTGACCGTTGCGACAATGGCCAAGCACTGAGCTGGCCGCGCAACAACTACCACGTTGACCGGGTAGAACTTACATGTTCCACCATCCCAGCGGACATCAAATACGCCACCTACGAGCTGGCGCGTGCGTTAGCAAACGACACCGAAGCGGTCACGGGTAACACGGGAACCGAAGGTTTGTATGAAGAAGTCGAGCTAGGTGAACTAAAGGTGAAGTACAACACAGATAGCCAGGCAACTGGATCTGTGAACAACATTTTTGATGTCTACCCTTGGTTGCAGTCTTACCTTGGAGCCTTCACCTTGGGCGGTTCTGGGGGTTATCAAGTGCGCGTTGTTAGAGGATGAAATGTCAAGAATAGACGACACGTTTTCGCCGATTCCAGCCCAAATCTTTAATGACTGGGGCCAGGACATCACGTACATCAAGACCACTACACCCCGCGCCTACGACCCAACCACAGGGGCTGTAACTGGAGCGGACACCAATGTCACGGTAAAGGGCATCATCAGCCGCCTGACGCCTCGCGAATCCGAAGGCTTGTACCAAACCACGGACGTAAAGATCTTGATTGGTACGGCAGAGCTTGGCGACTATTACCCAACAGAAGCGGACCGTGTGCAGTACCCGCAGGCAGGTGAAACCCGCGAAGCCAAGATTATCAACATCTTGACCTATCGCGGTGACAAGCCTGTGTACCACACCCTTATCGTGAGGCCACAGTAATGGCAAAAAGAGACCTTAAATTCTTGGTCAAAGACCTAGAAAAGGCCACAGTAGAGGGTGTTAGAACCGCCTGTGTCGAAATATTGAATGATCTTGTTGCAGCAGGGCCAGCTTATTCAGGGGGGTTTTCTTCCTCTTGGTATGTAGTAACCCCCGACAGCAGTCCAGGTAAAGCACGTAGTTCTACAGGTCTCTACAAATATGATTTAAGGAATGTACCAAAAGCTAAATTTAATAAAACAGGTCAATACACGATACTAAACACAGCTCCACATGCTGACGTAGCTATGGACCTTGTTCCCTACGCAAGACCAACAGAGGATTTTGGGGAGCGCGTAGTAACCACTAAAAGTTTAAAGTTTGGTAAAAGAAGTGAAAGCGGCACTCGTGGACAGGTAAGTGGTGACGGGCCTAACTCAAGCTCTGCCCCACTTGATTGGTGGTCAACATTTGGTACAGGCGGAGCCTTAAGTTCAGCTGTTTCAAAGGGTTTTTCTAAAGGTTTTGTTAGGTTTGGTAAAGCAAGAGGGTTTGGTTAATGAACTACCAAGCGATCCGGGCATCAATGGAGAACCCGTTACTGACGGCATTTAACAACCTTTCCCCTGCAGTGCCGGTGTACTTTGACAACATCACTGCCGTTCCACCAAATACGACCACCGAGTACGTCCGCGTCAACATCACGTTTGGCCTAACCAACGAACCAACGCTGACTTCTAGCGTCGATAATGCCCGTGGAGCGTTAGTGATCCGTTTGTTTACAGAAAAGGGGCGTGGTCCGGCCCGCAATCAAGAATTGGTAACAACTGCTGTGAACGTATTAGAGACTATTAACGACACGGCCAAAGCTACTACAGGTGTATTCGTAAAATTGGGTGAAATAAACGGCCCAACTTTTTCAGCTACTGAAGAATCACCACATTTTATGGGCCGCATTGACACCGGCTATGTAGCAACTGTACTGACTTAAATAGTTGCTAACCTGTAATAAGCCGGGCAGTGCCCGCAGAGACCTTTAATTTTTGGCGTACCAATGGCCACCACCGTTCTGTCCGGCACTTCAGGTGCCCTCTACTACAAGCCTGCCGGTACTACAGATACGTTTGCCGAAACAGACGTAAATGTAGGTACTGACACGATCACCGTGAAAACCTATCTGAACTTCAAGGCAGGTGACCCAGTGCAATTCAGCGTTGTAAATACTACAACGCACTTGGCTGGCAGTGGAACACTTCCAAGTGGTCTTTCAGCTGGCACAACCTTTTACGTCAGTAGCTACGACGCTGCAACTGGAGCACTTCAGGTTTCCGCAACCGATGGCGGTTCTGCCGTAGCGCTGTCAGATGACGGCATAGCTGTATCTCCAAATGCCTTCCAGGTTGCTTATGACTCCTACACGGTCATCGGTCAAGTAAGGGACTGGAATTTCGAGATTACTAGGGCAGAGCTTGACGTTACAAGCATCGGCCAAACCCCCGGCCAGTACGTGCCTTTCCGTACTTACATCTCCGGCTTCGGCGATGGCACGGGAAGCGCAACCATCTACATGACCGATAACGACGCTTCTTTGGGTAACCGCATTGTAGACGACGTTCTCCAGCGCAATCAAACAGGTGCAGGTTTTAAGCTTTACACCAACGAGGTGTTCAGCGGTGGCACCGTAAGCGACGCGCTCAGTAGTTCAATTGAATTTGACGCAGTGCTTACTTCTGCAAGCATGAATGTCAACCCTGATGATGCCCAATCAGTGGCTGTGAACTTCAGGCCATCCAGCACCCCAGTGTTTGACTTCAGCGCAAGCTCATAGGTTAATCCTTATCAAGTAAGTAAACCCCGGCAAAAACCGGGGTTTTTTATTGCGCTACGCTAGATTGAGTTTAAGTCAATGTAGTATTTATGGCTGGGACACTTCGCCCAATCGACCGCCTGCGTAAAGCGGCAAACCTGCAGCCAGTAAAACGCGAAGTCGAGATTTCCGATGGCTCAGTATTTGAGATGTGGGTAACGCCTATGACAATGGCGGAGCGAGAACGCGCCCAAAAGCAAGCAAAGTCCGACGACGCTGGCGCGTTCGCACTGCAACTACTGCTGTCTAAAGCCCAAGATGAAAACGGCAAGCGTTTGTTTTCAGCTGGTGAAATCGACGTTTTAAAAAACGAGGTGAAGGACAGAGACCTGCAATCTTTAATGCTTGCTGTTCTTCAAGACGATGAAGAGCCCATGGACCCAAAATCCTAAGCGCGGAACTTCGTAAAGACAACTGGCTCATGCTGCAGTTTGGCGTGGCCAAGGAACTTGGCATGAGCTTGACCGAAGTCCGCACCACAATGACAGCCGAAGAGCTAATTGGCTGGAGCGCATATTTCCAAATACTAAACGAGGACCAAGAAAAGCAATTAGAGAAAGCCCGCAGACGGCGTTAGACTGGAAAAACAGTAGGGCAACGGTCGATGTTTGATTATGATGCCAATATAAGATTAAATATAAATGACACCGCAGCTTTAGCGGCGCTTAAAAAATTAGAAGATAGAATAGCACAATTATCTGACCCTAGAACAGCAGGCGCTCTAAAAAATTTAATAGGTTTTTCAAAGGCTAAACAAGAGTTTAGTGCTTTAAAACAAGAAAGAGCAGAAGACTTAGCGTATAGAAAAAGAAAAACTCGCCAAATAGCAGACGAGTTACGTCTAAGCAATGCTTTAGAGCTGCAAGAAGGACGCCGCATAAAGCTGCAACGTGCTGGTGCTCTAGACGTACTAAGCCGCAAAAAAGCAATTGCAAAGCTAGACAAAATATCTGCTGCTAACCCAAAAAATGCTGAAATACAAGAGCGTGTAGCTACTGGCCTTAGCCGGATTCTTACAACACAAAACGAAATAAATAGAGCAACCAATAAAAATATCGGGCAGAAGCAACGTATTGCTGACTACAACAAGCAGATAGATAGGTTACGTGAACTAGGTGCTACTGAAGGGCAGCTAAGGAAAGCACAGAAAAGAAAATATGAATTTGTAGACGCCGCTGAAAGGCGCCAAACGTCTCTTTCTGACCGGCGTGAGCTACAACTAAAGCGCGAAATAAAGCTACTTGGTGATACACAGAAAGCAGCTAGAGATGCAGCCACAGCAGTAACACGCCCTGGAACGTTAAGCGGAGGAGCCCGTTCTGCCTTAAGCAGCGGTCCAGCTAAATCTACATTAGGATCCCCTAAAGCAGACAAAGCTAGGTTTGATTTTTACGAAAAGAACTATAAAACCGCTCTAGCAAAAGTATTTAAAACAGAACAAGCTTACGAAAAGCAATTACAGGCAAACATTTTAAACAACATAAAAGCTGAAGAAGCAGCAGAATTAGCTTCTATAAACAGAGTAGCTGCTGCTGAAAAAGCACAAAACAAACGTATTAATGACGAAGTAAAGCAAAGCGACAGGTTACAAAAAGCTAAAGAAGCCGGTATAGCAGCAAGTGCAAAAGCAGGTGGGCCTTCATCTTTACTAACATCGGGCCCAGCTAAATCTACATTAGGATCCCCTAAAGCAGACAAAGCTAGGTTTGATTTTTACGAAAAGAACTATAAAACCGCTCTAGCAAAAGTATTTAAAACAGAACAAGCTTACGAAAAGCAATTACAGGCAAACATTTTAAACAACATAAAAGCTGAAGAAGCAGCAGAATTAGCTTCTATAAACAGAGTAGCTGCTGCTGAAAAAGCACAAAACAAACGTATTAACGACGAAATAAGGCAAAACGACAGGTTACAAAGAGCTAGAGAAGCAGGTATAACAGCACGTGCAAAAGCAGGTGGTCCTAGATCTGCCTTAAGCAGCGGTCCAGCTAGGTCTATATTAGGTTCTCCTGCAGCAGATAAAGCTAGATTTAAATTTTACCAAAAAGAATATGATAAAGCTTTAGCAAACGTATTTAAAACAGAACAAGCCTACGAAAAGCAGTTACAAACAAACAGTTTAAACAACATAAAAGCAGAAGAAGCAGCAGAACTAGCTTCTATAAACAGGGTAGCTGATGCTGAAAAAGCACAAAACAAACGTATTAACGACGAAATAAGGCAAAACGACAGGTTACAAAGAGCTAGAGAAGCAGGTATAACAGCACGTGCAAAAGCAGGCGGACCTTCTTCCTCGATAGGTGGAAATAAAGCAATTATTGGTTCACCCGCTTATACCCAAAACCTACGGAACTCAGGATTAGCTTTACGGCAACTGGCAAAAAGCTTTGACAGCGTTATAAGAAAATCAGACAAAATTAGTGGTAGCGAGGGTGTAACAGGTCCATTAGCTCTACCTGATTCCAAAACACTAAAAGCAGCGACTAAAGGTATTCAAAGAATTGAAACTTCTGCCGACAGAACACAACGCTTTGCTGAACGTAGAGCAGAAGCACTCAAACGATCAGAAGAACGCTCCAAGGACATCCTCGAAGCCAATAAAGCATCCGTAAAAGCAGGAAAAGAAAATGCAGCTTCAGACGAAAGGAGCGCCAAAGCTAATAAATCCAGCGCACTATCTACCAGAGCAACAACTAAAAACGTAAAAAGTACAACCGCAGCCCGCAAGAAATCAGGTCAAGGACTACTCAATGTAGGCCAAGGTGGCAGCAACCTTGCTGCTGGCGTTGGCTTCCCGCTGCTGTTTGGTGGCGGTCCTGGCTCTGTTCTTGGTGGCGGCTTAGGCGCAATAGCTGGCGGCTTCGGCGGCTCAATCATTGGTGGAGCGCTCGGCCAACAGCTCGATGCTCTAGGAGCTAGCGCCCTTAAAACAGCCGACGCACTAGGCAAACCCACATCAAATTTAGAGGCACTAATAAATACATTAGGCATAGCCGGAACTAAACTAGCGTCTGATTTAGAAGTTCTACAAGCACTAGGTTTAAGTTCAGTTGCTTCTGCAGCAGCTACAAATCAGTTTGAAGAGATTTACGGTGCGGACGCACAACAAAAATTCGAACAATTAAATGATGATTTTAAAAAGTTTACAAACGGCATACAAACTCTGGGCGTAGCTATAAGTAAACTACTTGCCGGGCCTTTTGGAAAGATACTAAGTTCTTTAGGTGACGCTGCATCAGGAGCTGCAGCGGCATCCACAGTAGGTCAACTAGAAAAAACTTTATCAGGCGAGGAACTAAAACAATTCAAAAAGCGCAAAGCAGAACTACAAAAAGCCACCCCTGGAGCGTTTGGTTCTACTGTAACGCAGCCTCTGACTGCAGCTGACGAACAAAAACTATTTGACGAATTTGGTAAACAAACTACACAGAAAAAAGAAACATTAAGTGTAGACAAAGAGATAAAAGCAGAGATGGACAGGCAGTTACTGCTGGCCCAGAAAACAACTGCTGTAGAAGCAGGAAGACTTACAAATAGAAGAGACACTCAAGCAGCTATATCGTCTGAAGTGCAAATACAATCAGCACTAAATAGTTTAGCTAGAATAAACTTAAACCTAGAAAACGAGAAAGAGAAAACAAAACGACGGCTACTAGAATTAGATCAAAAACTAGCAAAAGAACAAGTACAGCAAGCCAAGCTAGCACAACAAAACGCTATAAGACAAGCCGAGTTACAGATCTACAAAGATGAAACAAATGCAATTATAGCTAAATCTAAAGTAGACAATGAAATCTACCAGATAAGACTTAAAACACGAGCGCTGGAGCAGAACGCTGCTCAACAATCTCAAGCTAAGCTTACAGCCATTAGGCAAGAAGCTAAGAGTCAAGAAGAAGTACTAAGAGCAAAATTTGAACTAAGGAAACTAGATATTAAAGAACAAGGAGTAAAAATAAGAGAGGCAACACTACTAGAAGCAAAAGTAGAAAAAATTAAAGAAGAACTAGCACTAAAAGAAAAACAAATACAGCAAGCAGAAGCTTTAAGAATAATAGGAGTAAACCAGTTCCAGCAACAACAAGACCTAAACAATTTACTAGCCGAACAGAATGCTCTCCGCTCAATTCAAGCCAATAGTCCTGAAAGGACATTAGGTTTTGCGAGCGCGGGTCTTGGATTCTTTGCCGACAGCGCAAAACTTGAAGCCGACCTACTCCAAAAATACAACGACGACATAGATGTATTCAATAGAAAAATAGCAGACGCAAAACAAAATCTAGAGAACTTAACGCCAGCTGAAATAAACGACGGACGTGCAGACCCATTCTTAAAACAGCTAGATACTGTAGAGGCATTAAAAAGCGACTATGAGCGGTTACAACCTGCAATTAACGCTGCCGCTTTAGAGCAGCAACAATTTAACGACGCCCTTGTAGCTGTAACCCCCGGTGTGAATGCACTGGTAGGCGGATTACAGGAAGTAGTCGCTGGAACGAAGAGCGCCGAAGAAGCCTTTGCCGATTTCTTAAATACGATTGCGGACCAGTTAATTCAGACTGCAGCGACATTGATCGCGCAGTATATCGCTATTGGTCTGGCCAAAGCTTTTGCAGGTTTAAGTGGCAGCGGTGGCGGCGGGCTGAACTTCGATACATCCGCTCCAAGTATTACGGGCAACACACTTGGAGACTTTGGCGGTGGGACGCCCTTCCCTGGTGCGTTTAGAGCAGACGGCGGCCCAGTCAGCGCAAACAGGCCCTACATCGTGGGCGAGCGCGGGCCAGAACTTCTAATTCCACAAACTTCAGGTACGGTGCTTAGTAATGAGGACAGCAGAGCTGCCTTAGCAAAATACAGCCCAGGCAATAACCTTTTAAGCGAAGCAGGCGACAGCACTGGAACAGTCGCAGGAAGGAATGAAACTTTAAACCCAGTCATAAATATTTCCACCGGCCCGACCCTGCAATTTGAGGGTGAAGGTTATGTTAAGCAAGAAGACTTCAAGGCAGGTCTTGCCCGAGCCGCCCAAGAGGGTGCAAAACAAGGTCAAACACTTACTTTGCGAAAGCTTATGATGTCTCCTACAGCCCGCAGTAAGATCGGAATCTAATGGAACTAAACATTGGAGTATTGGTAACCCTTAGCCAAGATGGCCAGCCAGTGATGCGGATGCAGAATTACCGTGTATCCAATAGCGTAAACTTTAATGGGGAGACTTTTACATTTGCTCCGTTTTCGTTTTCAGGCGCAGTAACAAGTTTGCAAGGTGATAATGTTGAAGCGGGCCTAGTTTTTCCTTCAAACATCGTTACACGTAGCTGGGCACAGGACGCGATTCTTTTACGGTGGACAGCGAGAGCAAACATTGTGCTTTTGAACGACGATTTCACGATAAAAAGCCAGCTCTACTCATACGCAGGTCAAGTAGGGAATGGGGGCTGGAACGAAGCAACATTAGAGCTGCAGCTTAACAGTGTGATCAACGCTGTGAGTGGTAATATTCCCGGTCGGGTACTGAACAGACAGCTAGTTGGCAAGATTCCTATCACCTCTTCAATCAATGTGTAGCCAACTAATTGGGAAGGAGTACAGCTATGGAGAAAACGGCGAAAAGGTAGACTGCATCTCTTTAGTTTTTCAAGCCTTAGACGCCATGGGCATTGAAAACCCAGGTGTACAGGATGTCTGGTATACAATGTCTACACGTGAAATATTTGGTCAGATCTCTACCTACGGCTATTGGGTAGAAAAGCCGGTCTATGATGGCGACATAGTATTATTCGCCAGCGATCCACTGGCTTTTGGCGTTGTATGGAAAGCGGGAATCCTTTACATCAATGGAACGATAATGAGAGTGGACTGGAAACCAATAAGCTACCTTTCGATCCGCCGCTGCTTCCGTATGAAAGAGAGCTTGTAGATTTTCTAGGTTGTACTAAAGAAGAGTATAAAGAATTAATAAAATACAACAATATGCAGCCCCGCGTAAGGGCTGCAGCGTACGAAAACGTACCAGATATTGTCAATGGCCCTATAACGCCGATTGCAGCAATTGTAATTAATCTTGTTATTGGCGTTGCGCTTACAGCAGCTTCTGTGCTACTTGCCCCAAAGCCAAGCATACCAGACCAAGAAAAGCGAAGGCAAATTCGTCAGCAGCAACTGCCAGACCAGATCGGCCCAAGCCGCTTTAACCAAACGAGCAGCTTTAGCGGTTTTTCTGCTCTCGTGCAATATGGAGCACCTGTTCCAATTCCTTTCGGAAAAATAGGCACAGCAATTGGGGAAGGAGCTGACGAAACAGTAACGACAGGAGGAATCGTATTACCTGGAACGTTGGTATGGTCAAGGGCTTTTTCAGAAGGCACCTTCCAACGCATCAAACTTCTTTACACCTTTGGGGAGTATTTAGAAGGCGTGCCCACATTAAGGAGCACATGGCTTGGTACGACATCATTAAGCAGCCTGGGTAATTTTGACTTCGCCTATTACTGGAGTTCTAAGCAAGGACCAAATAGGATTAAGGGCGGAGATTTTTTATATGGTAAAAGAGGTGTACCCGGTTCAGCCGACCCAGACACCAGAGACGAAATCTTTACTGCTCCGGGTGAAATAGAATTTGACAACGCTTTTTGCCAGGTGTACAACCCAAATAGCAAGGCGCGGTTTGGCCACTACAACCCAATAAGGAACGGCACAGCACACCGCTTAAATTGGGAAGTAGTTAGCATTCCTTTCTCCACGGGTGAGGGCTCATCGACCGGTGACAGAAATGATGCAATACGGAGAGCTAGGGCAAAACGAGTAAAAATCAGCGGTATAAATGCGGCTCAACTTGCAAGCGACGGCTTTAATGACGCTGCTGGTCAGCCAGGGGTAGGCAGAGGCTATGGAACGCAGATGGGCTTAATTTCAATACAAAGAGGAGGCGCGGAACAGGTATTTTCAAACAAAGTACCAACTGCTGACATTCAACTAGGTGACATAGTTACATTCAGGCTTAGTAGCACTGACCCACTTGATCTAGACACAAGCGACCCAAGTTTTGACACTAGGGATACTCAAGGAAACACCATAATTAATGGAGACCCCCAAGACTACGGAATAAGTTATACAGATGTAAAATCTGCTGTTGACGATTTACGGATACAGGCAGATGAAGCGATGGTATTAGGTTCCCGGTGGATTATCGGTAACGTAGGCTTTATTGTTATATCAAGAACGACAGGTATATGGAGTCAAGGTAGAACCATAGACGTAAAACTGGAGTGCAACAACACGTTAGGTGCAAAAAATATAGGCTTTGCTGGAACGAGGGCAACACAAGATTTGCTCGCTGGTTACGAAGGTCCATGGCCTGAGTTTCTACGCGGCCCAAGGCCCTCAAATGTAAGTGAAGGCGGGTTTAACACTAGCAAACACTGCGGCGCAGCTTTCTGGAACATTTGTAAATACGATGTTGCGTCCGTGCGGATGATCAGGGCTGCAGACACAATTGAGGTGGGAATCAAAAGTATCGTATTTAACCAAGCTAATGGACTGTGTAATTTCAACGGCTTGCTAACACCAAAAGAAACTTGGAAAAGAGATAAAGACGATATTCAATTAAGTACGCCCGCTTTATCCCGGTATTTTCAAAGAACGTCTTGCTTTAGTATTTGGATACGAGAGATACCCGAATACGAGCCAATTGACGGTGACGAAGGTGTAAGTTCCAAGCCGTGGTCAAGGATACCACAAGTTTTTTGCGTCAGCGGTAACACGCCCCAGCCTTTATTTAACTACATTAGATTGCGGCCAGATGGTTCACAAGGCCCAAATAAAAGATACGAGTTTAGGTTTACACCTAGAACAGGCTCGGACGTAGTTCAAAATGGAATAGAAAATGCAACATATTTTAGACTTAACGCCCAAAGCGGTGAGGTTATTGGCGAAGACTTTCAGACCACTTACGGAAGAGTGAGGGTCACATTTACCGGTGACAGGGTAAAAAGAGAGGCAATTTTACTAAACAGTGAATTAACCACAGCGGCTGGGGCTGACACCGAAACTGGGGGTGTAGAGGAAAGTGAACCTGCATTTGTACCGACAAGAATAAGCATTGTAGATATTACAGGAGGCGATTTCCCGATAAATGCTTGGCTTACTGAAGTGATCGGTAGAAACCCTAGGTTTGTCGGTGATGTAGGCAGAGGAATAGTCAGGTTTACAAAAAACAGGACTAATAGTCCCCCAGGATTTATAGAATTTGAAGTTACCGCCGTAGCTGGAAACCAAACCGGACCTTTACACGTTCAACTTTATGGAACCAGTCTAAACTGGTCCAACGCTGTAATACCTGCATTTCGAGTAATACAAGGACCGAACACAGGGGGACTGTGGACCGGAGTAGGTGAAGGTTTTAATGTTCCAAAAAGCATAAGCTCATCTAACCGCTACAGAAACGTACAAAGTCAAGTTACCGTCGCTTTTCGAGTTGCCGCTGGGGAAATAGTTACCAGCACAATTGATGTGACCCAACCCTCCACTAGTATTGGCTTTGAAGAAAGATTTTTTGAAGAATATAGCCAAGTTTCTGACTGCAGCCACTATATAGAAATTACAAAGTCAAATGCGAACTCACCGGAGCATGAAATTGTCTATGTAAACGAAAGTGTACGTGAGGACAACGTTCCTCAATACGAAGACCTTTCGATGCTAGGTTTGTGTGTGAAAGCTGGAAACAATCTTTCCAGTGTTGAGCAGCCCCGAATATGGTTAGATAAAGGCGTTAGTGTAGAAAGGCTAGAGCCGAGTATAAGCAATACATTTGGCCCAAGCAATATATTTTCAGACCTGCTTTATTACCTACTCACAAACGAAAAACAGGGTGTTGGTACGAGCGTTTCCTCCGAGCTTGTTGACAGGGATAGTTTTGCGGAGACTGCAAAGTACCTAGTAAAGAACCGTATATTTTGGACGGGGGTTATAGAGGCCGAAACAAACCTAAGATCCTTTGCGGTAGAAAATGCTGGTAAATGTTTATGTAATTTTACAATTAAAAACGGAGTGTTTGGTTTGATGCCTGCTCTGCCTGTTGAACAAGACGGAAGCATAAGTTTAAACAGGTTAGTTCCTAGCCAAATTTTTTCTGCGGGTAATATTTTAGAAAATTCCCTGCAGGTTTCCTTTATTGACGGTAACGAAAGAATAGCAAAGGGCATATCTGTCCGCTGGCGCGATTTAAAACCCTATGAACTGCCCGAAGAAAGAACCGCAATTATCTACGAGAGTATTGGTGGTGCAGGCGAGCCAAATATTATAGAAGACCTAGATCTTACGCAGTTCTGCGACAACAGGGACCAAGCACTTAAAACTGCCCGCTTCATACTGGCCTCCTCCCGACTGGTAAGCAAAACAATATCGTTTGAAACGACTCCAGACGTTTTACTAATCCAGCCTGGAAGCTACATACAGGTACTAGTAGAGGAGGTGGACTTTAGTGCGGGCTTAAACGTTGTGATAAACCCTGACCTATCCATAAGGTCTGTAGATCCCGTACCAAACGATACATACGAAGCAACTGTACTTTTGCCGGGGTCAAACGAGATACAGACTCGTAGTGTAACAACACTGGACAACTCGGTAACAGATGCATCTTTAGCTGGAGCGTTGATCAGCTTACCTAGCCTGACACCTAATGAAGACATCTACCAAGTGCAGGAGCTAACATTAAGTGAAGACGGCATTGTCAGCGTGACTGCGGTAGTTGTTCCAACTAACACTGATGGGGTAAGCCGCGTCGCGAGCTTGGTTGAAGAGGCTAACCCAGACTCCTTTGTGGTAATAGAGTGATGGCATTTCCTAATTTGGTTCCATCAGCACGCTCTTTTGCCCAAGGGGACTTTGCCAACAGAAAGTACACGGCTATTTCAGGCCAAGAAACCCGCATCCGTTACGGCGATAAAAAGTACGGTGCTACTTTAAACCTTACTTATCAAAACCTCAGCGACGACCAAGCAAATCTATTTTTAGCACACTACACAGAAGTGCTTGGAACGTTCAAAAGTTTTACATTGCCTGCAGGCACAACAAGGGGCTGGTCAAGTACAAGTTACATACCTAACAGTTCGGAGCTAAGATGGCGGTATGAGGCTGCTCCAACTTTAACTAACAACAGACCCGGTGTTTCTAGTATTTCGTTGCAGCTAAGAGGTGTGATCTAATGGCTTTCTACACAGGCACTGATGGAAGACTACTTATTGAAGGCGAAAGTGCAGCAAAAGTAATTAACTGGTCCTTTACGTCTAGTTTGCAAGTGCTGGAAACGACCACACTTTCAGACCGGGATCGTACAGCAGTTCCGGGCATTAGGTCTGCGTCTGGTTCGTGCTCATTGTTTTACTACGATACTGACCCAACCGACACATCTACGAATAGCGCAAGCAGATTACTAAACAAAATAATTAAAGCGGGGGGATCTGGTGCTCAAGGGGCAGAGGCAGAAAAAGTACGCTTAGAACTTGATGTAATTACAGGCGCCCTGGACAGAAAAATTATTGGCGATGTTTGGGTTACTGGCGCAACTTTGACAATGGCCGTAGGGGAGGTTCTGTCTTCTGACATCACCTTTGAGTTTGATGGGGCACCTACAAACGTAGTGATATGAGCATTTACTTAGGCAGAGAAGGCTATGTACAGCTAAAAAGAATAGCTGAAACCGATGAGTACGTTAGGGGCGTATTGACTCCTAATGACGTAAACGTGTCGGAGCGAAGATTTAGTTTTGATTTCCCCGCATCAGTTTTTATAACAGGGGATAGAATAGAACTTGGAGCGCAAGATTTTAGTAACCTTGTATTAATTCAAAACCACAGTTTTCCCGACGCTTTAGTGTACGTTAATGTGGACGACACAGGCGGTATTCGTCTTTTTGACACGTTTGAACAAGCAGTAAACGGCGACATAAACGACGCTTTACCCCTTGAAAGGGACACAGGTAATCAAAATATACGGGCCAGAACAAGAGACCCCGGATTAAATTTTATTTCTCAAGTTTACAAGTACGAAATTACAACAAGTAGAGATTCAGTAGATGTAACTGACTTAGGTAGATCCTTTAGAGAAAATTACTCAAATGGACTAATTAGTGGCCAAGGCAGTCTTTCTTGCTTTTGGGAGTACAAAAATACCTTAGGCGACGATAAGGTAGGTAGTGAAGACGAAGTGCCTAACTACATGGCCAAACTTCTTCTTAGACTAAAACAAGGCAGTGTTTTTCTCGGGCGTTTTATTATTTTTGATGACAGAAAAGGGCACAAAATATACTACGAGATGCGTTGTGTGGTGACAAACGTTGCTATTCAAGCTGGAACGAGAGACGAAATTATAGAAACTGAAATAAATTTTGTGACAAGCGGCTCAATAGCTTTAAGAGTCTCCCAAGACTTTGGCTCGTTGTTGCTTGAAGACTCCAGTAAGCTTTTGGCCGAAGACAACACCCAAATTCTCGGCGACCCAGACGCACCATGAATTTTTCAGCGCTATTAGAATCGTAATAAGGTACTGCGCACTGAGTTAATGGCTGATCTTCGTATTTCTGACCTACCTGCATTAGGCAGTTCAGAGTTACAGGCAGCGGATGTACTGCCCATTGCAGACCTGAGTGCCTCAGAAACCAAAAAGATCACCGCTTCAAATCTGGTCCTGGACGGGATCAATTTACTTGCAGACGGGTCTATACCGGGCGCAAAAGTTAATTTCACCACAGCTGCCGGTTCTATCGGCACTACTGAGTTAGCTGACTCATCTGTCACAGCAGCAAAACTTGCCGACTCCAGTTCCGCTTTGGTGGTGACCGCGCTACCCGCAACAGGCGACTTTATTGGCCAAATCGCAATCGACAACTCAACAGCAGAAATAAAAACTTACATCTGGGATGGTACGGTATGGAGCCTGACAAGCGGAATACTAAATGTTACAGGAAGTAACTCAGGTCTTGTAAATACAGAAGTAGTCGTATCAAACCACGCCGCAGCTGTTTCAGCTTCAATTGACGACACAACTGCAGCGGCTCAATTTCTTGCCGGTCCTACAGGTTCAGCCGGGGCCGTAAGCGCAAGAACAATTGTATCCAATGACCTACCGCTGGCAAGCGCTGCCCGTGGAGCGGTTGCTGTAAACGGAAACGGTCTTGCTTTAAACGGGGAAGTAATTTCCATTGACAACACTGTTGTCGCAAACACTGGAACCAAGCAGCTTGTAAATTATGACAGTAAAGGTTTAGTAACAGGCGGCAGTGCAATTACACCAACAGATTTACCTGTAGCAACAGAATCTGCTGTTGGTGTAGTTAGACCAGATACTACGAGCTTGTTTGTGGATTCTTTAGGTGAGATTTCACACGTAAACACAATTGGTGCGGGAAGTGGAATTAAGGTTGAGTTTGATGAGAATGGCCACGTAACAGGTTCTTTACCTTTACAGGAAAGCGACATACCAAACCTAAGCACATCAAAAATTATATCTGGCACATTCGGCGGCTCTTATATCACAGACAGAACCGTAAGTAGTGAAAAACTATCCGATTACTCCATCGCCTACGTGCAGGAGGTAGTACCTTCCATTGCCACGACAGAAAGCCACATTGGAATGCTGTGGCTTCAAGAATCCACATCTGCGCTCCACATGTGGAACGGTAACTCTTGGTATCCAGTCAGCTTTGGAAGACTAGCGCAGCAAAATTTAAGGTATGCGGGAACAATTGACGCAGGTACTGGGTTTGTTGTCGGTGTAACGCCTCTAGGGAGTAGCGCCGGGTACTCAATTGGTGACAACTTAAGCGCCGCAACAGACGAGCTGGCCGGTATCTACTTTATTGTGAACACCTCAGGCGGAGGCCCAGGCAGCAACATTCCAGGAGCCCCAGGAGTGTCTTTTGAAAACGGTGACCTAATTCTTTGTAACGGTTTAGCAGCGGGATGGACTCGCGTTAAAGCATCTTCTGCTGGAATAAGCGGCATCACAGTGTTAAACGATCTATTGGACGTGACAATCACAAATCCAGCTGCCGATTCATTGTTGAAGTTAAACGGACTAAACTCGCAGTGGGAAGCCGTAACAATCATCGACGCTGGTACATACTAAAATACACACAGCGCGTTAATGCGCCAGTTTTTCTGACCGGGAGGTTTATCCGATGCCAGTTTCAGTAAAGAACATCCGTTCCTTGGTACAGAACCAGGCGCCAACCGCTGGCACGCTCCAGCCCGGTCAGATTGCAGTCAACTACCACTCATCAAGTCCGGCTTTATACATTGAAAATAACTTGGGTTCAGTAGTTCAAGTTGCGGGCAGCGGTAGCAGCAAAACCGGTGTTATTGGCTATTGGAACAGAACGGGTACGACAGTATCGCCTGTTAATGCAGGAGATTCGATCACCACAACGGGTACACTTAACGGAGCAAACTTAGTTCTAACTAATAAAGCTACGTCAGTTTCTACCACATCAGGGGATGCAGCGACAACGCTTGTAACGAAAGATTTTGTAGATAACTCAATTTCCGGTGCATTTGATGGTACTGGTACGGGAAATATCGGGTACTGGAACAGGACAGGTACGAACGTAAGCCCTTTAAACGCTAACGATAAACTTTTATTCGGCAGCACAGTTGCTTACACAGGAGCAGATAGCATTAACGCGAGACTGCAACTCCATGGGAATGGGGGCAGTTCCAGTTCGTGGCAGACAACACGCTGGAGCGCAAACACAGGGTCGCCAATCTGCAATATTCAAAAAAGCCGTAGCGCAAATTTAGGTGTACGTGGCTTAGTCCAAAGCGGGGACGATTTAGGCGTACTGCAATTTGCAGGAGATGACGGCACAAACTTTATTCCCGCCGCTTCAATAGTCGGCCAAGTTGATGGCACGTCAAACACAAACGACATTCCTGGAAGGCTGGTTTTTAAGACCACGCCTAGCAATTCTTCTGCAAGCATTGAGCGCATCAGGATTACATCGCAAGGTTACGTGGGAATTGGAACGTCAACTCCAGGCGCGTTCTTAGAGATCGGAGAACTTGGTGGGGGTGTGATTCTCGCATCACCAAACGGGACTAGGTACGAAATTACTGTAGACAATAACGGAAACCTTACAACTGCAGCAGTTTAACCTAGCCGATTGGCGCAATTTAATTCCGTGTAGTAAACTGCAAGCAAGAAGAGTTCAAAAATGCCAGAGTCTTCAACGGTTTTTATTTGGGCTATCAAGGAACTTGAATGGGATCTAAGCGACGGTTTTGTTTTTACTGCACATTACACAGTAAGAGCAGATAACGGAGTGCACCCCCCAGTAGGTGCTTACGGAAGCGTGGGCTTAGAACGGCCTGCTGTTTTAATCCCCTTTGACCAATTAACTGAAGAGCGGGTAATCGACTGGGTAAAAACAGGTCTGGATGCTGAGGTTCCAGGCCAAGTAGGCATAATAGCTGAGGTTCTAGGCCAAGTAGGCATAATAGAAGCCGAGCTACAGGCCAGGCTAGACAAAAAATTGGAGCCGACATGTGGTAAAGGCCTACCTTGGTAGAAGTAGTGACAGACAGTAGAACGTATGAAAACTGGAAACGTGTAAAACAGGCACTAGAGGACGCTGGTAAAACCGACTGCATGTTTTATAAACGAGCGGTGGCAATATTAAGCGGCAAGCCAGACCCTTTAAGATAAGAAATAGAAAGCGCCTGAACTGTGATTGAAATCTACGCAGCAGTTTTAGGTGCTTTTATTGGCATTGCTGGGATGTCCGTTTCCGGGTTTAGCAGACGCACCAGCGAGAGTCGGGAAGCGGTCATTCGCCTTAGTGCAGGGGTTGAATCGATTGCCACCAAACTTGAGGATTTACACCAAGACATGAAAGCGGAAAAAGCTCAGGCTACTGCTGACCGCCGCGAAATTTACGAACGCTTAAACGATTACGGTAACCGAATTACCGTTCTGGAATACAAGAACCCACAGGGCTAGTATGAGAAAAAGCTCCAAACCCCATGAACTTCGAGGAAATCCTTGGTCACCCTGCTTTTTGGGTCGTCATTGCTGCTGCATCTGAGCTGATCGGCATGAGCAAGTTCAAGGACAACAGCGTCATCCAGTTGATCTTTACTGCAATCCGCAGCCTTAAGCCTTCAAAAAAGGGCTGATCCCACCGGACGGGCGCTGGATCGTTTTGTTTAGCACGCGCTCGCTATGGAGCGAAGTGAACAAGGCTATCCAGCGCCGCAAATTTTACGCAACGCTACCCAAAAAATTAGACCAAGCTGAAGAGGACTGGCACGCAACACAACCTGCTGCAGTGCTACCTCCACAGCGCCTTGACGACCTGCACCTTCGCGCACCATGGCATGAGCCCAAACACCCCGGTCCACCTGAATGACATATTCCGCTACTACCGGAAACTGCCACATCAGAGTGCTGCGTTGGTGGAGCTTGAGGCGGCAATTTTAAAAGTACAACCAGACATTCTTAACCGTGACCAGCCTTGGTACGGGACATGGATTTCAGCTGTAAACGACAAAAGCTATGGCGCGGCGGTGGAGCTTATCAAAGAATTTGAAGGTTGTCATTTAACTTCATATTTGTGTCCTGCTGGCGTACCAACGATTGGCTATGGAAACACCCGGTATCCCGAAGGCCAAAACGTAAGGCTAGGCGAAAGGATTAGCCAGCAAAGGGCAGAAGAAATGTTGAATTTAGAAATAGAGCGAACTGCAGAAATACTTGAGGCGGATGTGCCGTTTTGGAAAAGCATGAGTTCCAACCAAAAATCAGCCTTAATTAGCTTTGCCTTCAACGTTGGAGCGTACTTCTATGGCCTGCCGGGGTTTAGAACAATCAGCCGCGTATTAAAAAATCACGAATGGAACCAAGTACCCGATGCTTTATTACTTTATCGAAACCCTGGATCGCATTTTGAGGTAGGATTACGCCGCCGTCGCATAGAAGAAGGTCGCATTTGGTCAACGCCGTAAGTTTCCCGGCGTTACCATAAAGATAGCTGCAAGTCAAATAGGTTGTTGCAGTCTATTGAGCGGTGGTAGTGGACCACCAGATTGACGGGACTGAGCTGGTATCCCGTAAAAAAGCCAAGGTGCGCTTTCGTGACCATATCTTGCAGCAATGGAACTACTGCTGCGCCTACTGCGCTGAACCGCTGGGCAAGAACGCAACGCTGGACCATGTAGTCCCAAAATGGAAAGGCGGTATAACAGAACAACGCAATTTAGTAGGCTGCTGTTTCTCTTGCAATAGCCAAAAATCAGGCCACGACTGGCAGGAATGGTACAGGGAACGTGACTACTGGAACGAGGCCCGCGAAGCCCGCATTTCCGAATGGACAGAACAATAAAGCACGTCTGCAATGGTACGTGCTTTTTGTTCGCTAGTCGTTTCGACGCACAAGCCACCACCGGGCGTGCAGACTATAAACCACTTCTCATGTGACGCCTGAATCTTGACCATACTCCGGTCTGGTAGACGAGTTGCGGTATATGGGTTCTAACTGGTTTACCACTGGATTACTATCGCCTATGGGCATTCCATCAAGAGGGTTATTGGCGATAAAAAGCAACGGACCATCCATTTCTTTAACGGCAAGCATACCGATGCGCGGACTACGCACCAGTATGTGAAGAGCCGCACGCTCGAACCAGTTCAAAAAGGTAACTTTCATAGGTTCAGTGTAGGAAAAACGGCCTCGCACACTGTCGGAAAGCACTTTTTAAACACAGCTGCACACTGGAACGCGATCTGCCTGTGCTCTAGCTGTGTATCGTTATCAGCCCTCAACAGGATGTAATGCACCCAAGACCTTAGTGTCCCCTGCATGTAAAGGGTGGTAGGAGTACAGAGTGGCAAGATACGTCTAGCCGTCTCCTTGGCAACGCCCCGTTCCAGTAGGGTGTCATAAAACAAAAAGGCATCAGCAATGATGCGAGCAGCACCTTCCTGGTAATCCTCCTGATGTTTTGGGTGTATGTCACTGATGCTGTTCTGCCGATTTTTAGTATCTTGTCGCCGAAAGTAAGGTACTTCAGCTGGTGCGGTCTTGCTGTAGCGAGTAGAAAATTCCTGGAACGAAAAAGACCGATGCCGCAGTATCTGAGCTGCGATGTCCCTTTCAGTATTGATCTGAACGCACATACTGGCCATTTCAAATGGTGACCAATGCTTGTGCTTAACAAGGTATCTAAGCAGCCCTGGTCCGGTTTGCCAGTTTTTTTCATTGCTGGGATTACTAACACGTGCCATGCGCACGATCAGCTTTTCAGCGTCTGGAGTTGCCCAGACCAATTCAACATTACTCATGAATAAAGCGCAGAAATCAAACGTTGCACCACACTTTTTTTAGCGTGGTAGTGCCTATTGCAATCGACGTGCTCTTTGTCCACCGGAATCTCTATCGAATACAAAAACGTAAAACAGACATTACATTTTTTAACCCGTGTCTTCGTCACTTCGTGTGAATGACGAGTGCTGATCGTTTTAAAGGCCGCGCTACCTGAGGCACCGCAATTAGGGCACTCCATTATAAAGGCCCGCAAGTGCCAAGTTTCGCAAGCACATGAAGTTTTCTTAAGGCTCTATGGCACCTTTGCCTTACACGTTCTCTAGACATACCCAAGTCTTTTGAGACTTTTATGTAGGTCTGCGGCTCACCACCATGAAAAGCAAACACCCGTTCAACGATGGTACGGTCCACGGGGCCTAGGGTCATCAATAGCCTGTCCACCGTATCACTGCAGAAAAGATTATCAAGCTTTTCCATGGGGTGCTCACCATCAGTAATAAGCTCAAGCAGCGTGTGGTCAGAGTCCAAGCCAGTCGCGACTTTATCCAAGCTAAGACAGTCCTCACTACGTTCCAGGTACTCCCGCAATCGCTTAGGGGGTGTAGCACAGTATTCCGCGCTTTCTTCTAAGGTGGGCGGCCTACCATGCGACAGCTCAAACTGGGGTGCCCACTGGCGCAGCTTTGCCAGTATTTCCCCGGCATGGGACGGAATACGAATCATCCGGTCGTGGTAGCTCAGATAGCGGCTAATCGACTGCCTAATCCACCAATAGACATAGGTGGACAAGGCGTAACCCCGCTCTGGGTCGAACTTTTTAATGCCGTGGGCAAGCCCGATATTTCCTTCTTGCACGATGTCAAACATTTCGGTGCGCTTGGAACGTAATGTGTAACGTTTTGCAATGGAGACCACAAGTCTTAGGTTGCAGTTGATGAGCTTTTGATACGCCCGCTTACCTGCCTTTATTTCCCTTTCAGTAGGGTTTTTAGATGTAACCCAAGTTTGTACATGCCGTGCCAGCAAAATTTCCTGCTCTTTATTTAAGAGCGGATACCGAACGATGTCCTTTATGTACTCACTAAAGCCGTCCATCAATAAGAGACCTCCACAATGCTTGGTATACAACCCATACTTTCTTCGAGGCTAAGTGCCACCTGGCAGGCTTTTTCAATAGTCACATAAGAGCAAGCGTCTTCTGCTTTGGACGTCAAGCGAATACCGTTGTTTTTAGGGAAGTTTGCATAATAAGCTGCAAGGTACATAACCTGAGTTCCGTGTGTTGTCTTAAGTGCGTAGCGGGGCATAGGCCGATAATTAGTAGACCCAAGAAGAGTAGCACAGTACAAATCCTTTTACTCGTTACCTTCAGCAGCTTTACGTGACTTAATACGGCCTTCCACACGTTTACGAACAGAAGCCCGCCAAGCAGCTTCATCCTTAGCAACCGCCTCGTTGTAAATTGCGGAAGGGTACTCCCGTTCCAACGCTCTGTAGACTGCGTTACGAATCCAAGCAGTGGGACGTGTGGCCACTTTTTCGGCTAGGTCAAACAGCAATTTTGCCCTATGCGGATCAAGAAGTATTTGCATATATGTCTTATTTCCGTGCCGAATCGCCATCAAGTAGTAGCCCAGTAGATTTTAGTCTAGCATTGTGCTACCAAAGAAGCGCTTGATCCACATGCTTACGCCATCCAGTCTGCTGATCCTTGCGAGCTTTTGTACGCTGCTTACGACACCCCCGTCTTACTTCCCTAGCACCTTCAAGGAAATTGGCTGCGCGGAGCAAATCTGCAGTACTGGCACGCGCTATTTCGTACTGCAGGAACTTCATGATTATCTGCCGCCCTGTCTCCGGTGGCATAGGCAGCATCCATCACTTCCGAAAGACTACAGTAAGAACCCGTTTCCTGAAGGGTACGGAAGGACCACCCGTTGACCGTGCGATAGATGCTGACCATGCTGCGCTACTTATTAATGGATCTCGGACCAACGCTTCCCTATAGAAGGTTCAGCTAGAGGCGGAATGTCTCCCAGCCACTTAGCTTCGGCGCTCTCCATTACTTGTTTTAGCTGGAGCGCCCAATGCTGTGCTTTATCTTCACGAACTAATAAGAGAATTTCATCGTGGATACAAGCTGCAATTCTTACTTCCTGTTCACCAGCTTCCAGAACCTTTGGCCAGAGGTTGCCTAAGGCGCACTTAAGGATGGCCGCACCAGCCCCTTGAATTGGGGTGTTGCACCGTACTGTAAGGCGGTTCATGTCACCTGGCAGAAAGCGCCGCATATCAGAGCCTGGAATACGAATTTCGGCCCACCGATTACTTGCTGTCTTTGACGCGTCTGCGGCATTCTGGTTTTGCCACTGCTTTACGCCTGCATAAGTGTCCAGCCACTGGTTACGAATTGTTGCAGCAGCCTCCACCGTCATAGTGACACCAGAGCTAGCAGCGTAATTACGCAAGCCTTTGGCGCCCGACCCATACAGCAAACCAAAATTTGCGCTTTTCGCAATCTGGCGAGTACAGCCAATAGCTTCAGCAGTGACCGTATGAAGGTCTTCACCAGCCTGGAACGCCTTGGTCATCTTTTCATCCTGCGCCACTGCTGCAGCGAGTCGAAGTTCCATTTGACCAAAATCCGCATCCACAAGCAACCAACCATCAGGAGCCTCAACACACTGCCGAAACTCCGTATCACGGGGAATCTGCTGGTTATTGGGTTTAATGCAGGACATACGGCCTGACTCCGCACCAAGCTGAAGGTAGCTGGCACGTACAAAGCCATCCGGGTCCATTTTTTCAAGGATCCCTTCAGCCATTTGACGACGCTTTTCACTTTTCTTCCATGCCAAATAGGTCTGTATGACATGGTGGTCCGCAGCGTAATCCTGAAGGGCTGCCCTACTAGCACTAGGCTTGCCTGTTTTATTGTCCTTCGGCACTGTTCCCAGAAGTGCAGTGAACTTTTCTAACAATTGCTTGGGACTACTTAAGTTTAAGCCTGCTTCTAGCTTGGTCCCACGACGAGCATCACCCGTAGCTTTCGGCCTGAGGTTAAACGCTTTCGGCGCCGTTTCAATCTGTTCAATTTCCGCATACCACTTTTCGTAGTCTGAGTCGTCGTGCCCCATTTGCGTGACAAGGTCTCGAAGCTTTGAAAGTCTTTGAGTATTTGCTGCTTCTCTTGGGAGCTTATGTTCCGCCGGAAGCGCGTTATCAAGTTCCCGTAAAAAGTCTCTACCGAGCGCATCAATATCGTGTTGGTAATCATTACAAAGCTGCTCAAGGCTGGAACGGTTCCAAGGAAGCCCGGTACGCCACATCTGGGCCATAGCGGGAAGTGCTTTGCACTCTAATGCGTACGCTTCAGCAAGCCGTGCATTTTGCAACGCCACTGTAAGTGGGTAATCCAGCTGCAGCAGCACCTCAACATCTTTAGCGGCATAGACCAATTGGTCTCGACTTAAGACTGGAACGCTCCAATCAGACCGCTGCTGTTCCTTGTCAAGTTCAATTTTGAGGACACGCTTAGCCACATGGGCTAGTCCGTGTCTGAGGTTAGGCGTTCCATTGTGGTGGAGCTTACTGGCAAGCATGGTGCAGCCAATTCTCCGGCCACGCACATAGATGCCGTGTTCTTGAAGCCAGCCAAGGTCAAACACTGCGTTATGGGCTAACCAGTACCGTTCACCGTTGGTAAAGAACAGGCGGAGTTTTTTCCAGCCGTCTGCATCTAACTCAAAACAGTCAATGATGACGATGGTTTTACTGACTTCGCAGCCAAGCTGGATCAAGCGAAGTTTGCCTATTTCAGGCTGTAGCTGGAGCGTTTCCGTATCGAAGGCGATAGAAATTGATGTCGAGATCCTGTGCAGGTGCTCGACACCGAAAAACAAGTTGTAGTCAGACATGGGTGGTCTTCAAAGAAGTGTGTATTCAGGAAGTGGGCCTGTCCATTCGGACTCATGCTGGCCTTCGGGACTGTACCAGCCGGTGTCATCAATACGCCAGCCAGCAGTGCAACGCTTTAACGCCTTGTAGTTTTCCCAGACAGGTTCTTCAGGAAAAGGATTGCCGTAGTCGTGTTCCCAATCGTGCTCGCTGATGCCAGTGGGTGTATACCAGCCACCTTCGTCAGCTTCCCAGCCTTCCGCAGTACGCATTTTCCAGCGTTTGTCTTGATCGGCCATAGCAGCGTCAAACTGAGCAGCATTAACAGCGTAGTTATCGAACCAGGCCGCAACCCGAAGGTTGTAATCTGCGGCATCGCTCTGTGCGAAGCTTGGAACGTGCTTGAGTTTTACGCCTGCAAAGCTGCTGGTATCAAATGGGTGTGTAGACATAATTAAAGAGGAAAAGTTTCGTAAGAGGTTTGCAAGAGGTTTTTGATGATTACCTCTAGCTCTGCAACCCTATCATTGGAGTCAAGGTCGCAGACAATTGGGACTTCAGCTGTAAACCATTTGTAACCACAGGCCGGGCATTTGCGGCCTCTAACCACGCTTGCTTCAAAACGAGGTTTAGTTTGAGTGACCCAGCGGTCACCTTTTTGTGGTGACCGATTGCAGTCTGGGCAATTCATGCAAGAGGATCATCATAAGGACTGGTTTCAAATTCCAAAATCAAGCGGCATAAGTACCATCTGGCTTTGCGAAGGTCTTCAGCACCATTTTTCTGGCGATACCTCCAGAGGTACTTGATGCAATTGCCGCGCAGATAGCCGATAAACTCATCGAATGTCATTGCGGATTTGATTGCCTCAATACATTCGACGCCGTTTGCGCTTTGGTAGTGCGCGGGAAAGTTGACAGAATCAGTCATCATGAGTCCTCCTGTGTGGTGATGACGGGGGCTTCTTTGATTAGTTGGAGCAGAGTGCCTTTCTGTCTGCGACGAGAGGTAATCATGGTGTCGGCGTCGGAGTAAGCGGCGG
>Ga0208793_1000363_pt1 | contig 31054 bp, 24 predicted proteins | sample 17_taG_FD_184092 | JGI IMG/M metagenome (GOLD analysis project Ga0208793, IMG submission 184092) | Marine viral communities from the Subarctic Pacific Ocean - 17_ETSP_OMZ_AT15314 metaG (SPAdes) (version 2) | ecosystem: Environmental > Aquatic > Marine > Oceanic | place: Pacific Ocean | collected... | reverse complement strand
TATACACGCAACTGCTATCGTTGGCGTTGACCTTAATCAAAAAGGTATGCAGACCTCACAACAATATGGTGCAGCATCTACTTATGGTAAAAAATATGCTCTTGGTAATTTATTCTTAATTGATGACACTGAAGATGCCGATGCTACAAATCAACACGGTAAAGGCGTTGCGGCTAAAGTTGCAGCAGCTAAACCTGCTATTACAAGTGCTCAAATAGTTAAGGCTATGGAGTTCATAGCTGGCGGTGGTGATATAAGTGCTATTAAAAGTAAATATACTTTAACTCCTGCACAGGAAAAAAAATTAACTAAATAATGACAAAGGAAAATTACTACCGACTAAAGAATGACGAGGATTATTATGGTGAGTATGGACAGCAGTTTTTATCTAACTCAAACATATCAACCTTACTTAAAAATCCTTTGGCTCTAAGAGAGCCTCAGAAACCGATCCCAGCGTTCTTGGTCGGAGGTTATTTTCACACGGCAATACTAGAACCAGAAAAGCTTAAAAGCTTTAAGATTGTAGAGGCAACAAATAGAAACACTAAAGCCTATAAAGAATTATCAGGCGGAGAAATGTGCTTACTACAATCAGAAGCTGACAACGCTAGATTACTTATCGATACTGTTCTTGAAAACGACATATGTAGAGGTTTAATACACGGTAGAGACTGTATATTTGAAGAACCAGCTGTCACAGAGTTATTCGGTAATAAATGGAAAGGTAAAGCTGATATTATTAACCACGAAGAAAAACTAATCATTGATCTTAAGACTACGGCTGATATAGAGAAATTTAGATATTCAGCATCTAAATACAACTATGATAGCCAAGCTTACATATATAGTAAGTTGTTCTTTGGATACGAGATGCTATTTATGGTTATAGATAAAACAACCAAGCAAATTGGTTTGTTCGACTGTTCACCACAGTTTTATGAAAGAGGTGCAAAGAAAGTTGAAGCTGCTAATGAACAATATGATTTGTTCTTTAAAAACGAGACTTTTGATCCTAAGCAGTATTTGAAGACGCAAACGTTGTAACACAAAATCGTTACGATCACTGTCAGATAATATAAACGTAATTAATTATTAACTAATTTTATTTTATACTATGGCTAGTATTATTAAAACGTCTATTAATCTTAATGAGATTCCTAAAGACAAAATCATCACGGGTAAGAAGGGTAAGTATTTACCTATTACCATTACAATAAATGACGAACCAGATCAGTTCGGAAACCAAGGGCCAGTTGTCGTTGAGCAATCAAAAGATGAGCGCGACGCTAAGGCACCTAAAACTTACTTAGGTAATGTTAAGGTTGTTTGGACTAACGGTGACAACGTAGACGCTGCGCCAAGAGACAACATGCCACCAGCTGCTGCTAAAGCTGCTGTAGCTGACAATGATCTGCCGTTCTAATTATGGAGAACAGAGAGATCAATGGATTTTTGATTGATAGTTTCAATCAATACGGTTTAGAAGCTGGTAAGTCACAAGGGGTTTGTCCTTTGTGCTCAGCTGATAGACAACCTAAGAATAAGAAAGCAAAATGTGCTTCTTATGACTGGGAACGTGGTCTCGGCACCTGTCACAATTGCAACACTAGTTTTCAACTACATACCTACCAACGTAAAGGCGCCAGCGAAAAGGTCTACGTTAGACCTACGGTTGAGTCTTTCAATGAAGTAAGTACAAAAGTTGAAGACTGGTTTGTAACAAGAGGTATTTCAAAGCAAACTCTACAGGATCTTTCGGTGACGGAAGGTTCTGAGTTTATGCCTCAAACAGGTAAGACTGAGAATACAATTCAATTTAACTACTACATGGGCGATCAACTTATCAACGTTAAGTATCGCGATGGACGTAAGAATTTTAAGCTCTACAAAGGCGCTGAAAAGATATTTTATAATATCAACAGTATTGTAGGTTATGATTCTGCTATAATAGTTGAAGGTGAAATGGATGTGCTAGCAATGCACGAAGCGGGAATTAAAAACGTAATATCAGTGCCTAATGGTGCTACGTTAAATTCAAACAACCTTGATTACTTAGATAATTGCATCGATTATTTAGAAGACAAGACTAAGATTATCTTAGCTGTTGATGCTGATGAACCTGGTCAAGCTCTTAAGCAAGAGTTTATCAGACGTTTAGGAGCTGAAGTCTGCCATTTAGTTGATTTCGAGGATTGTAAAGACGCAAACGATTATTTAGTTAAGCATGGTATCGACAGCCTTAAATCTGTTATAGATAGAGCTAGTCAAGTACCATTAGAAGGTGTATCAACATTAAGAGATATAGAAGATGAACTTGTGGACTTTGTTAAAAATGGTTTTAAACCTGGCTTTCAAATTGGGATTGAAAACTTTGATAAGATATTTTCTACATATACTGGTCAGTTTATTACTGTTACTGGCATCCCTAGTAGTGGTAAGTCTGACTTTGTCGATCAAATGTGTGTGGGCTACAATAAAAACTACAGTTGGAAAACTGCGTTTGCTAGTCCTGAAAATCAGCCGACGTATCTTCATGCCCATAAATTAATGCGTAAAGTCTGGATGGATATGCCAGATGCTAACGATATTGGTAATGATAAGTGGAATACCGTCACTGACCACGTAAACGACAACTTCTTCTTCATTGATATGGATAAGTATAGTCTTGAAGCTGTATTACGTAAAGGTGCTGAGCTTGTAAAGCGTAAGGGTATTAAATGCTTAGTTATTGATCCATTTAATAAAGTTAGAGACGTTAATGCTAACTCAGATGATGTTAACCGTTACACGCTAGAATATCTACAGAAGATCGAAGTCTTTGCTAAGAAGTTTGATGTGTTAGTTATTGTTGTTGCTCACCCTACTAAAATGTACAAAGATAAAGATGGTAAGATCGAAGAGCCTACGATGTACAATATTAAAGGTGGTGGTGAATGGTACGATGCTAGTTATCATGGCTTATTAGTTCACAGAGATTATGAAGCTAAAACTGTTAAGGCTAAAGTGTTAAAAGTTAAGTTTCAAAACCTAGGTGAAAACGGCGCTGAAGCTCATTTTAAATGGGAGTATAAATCTGGTAGTTTCCTACCGATTGCTGCTGACATTGCTGAAAATGATCCAATGCCCTGGGAAAACTAATGGCAAAGAAAAACCCATTTAAACCAGGCTTTCTTGCTTGGACTAAAGATGATTACAAGATTATTTCATGGTGTATTAATAACGACATAGCTTGCTGCGTCGTTAAGTCAAGAGGCTTTGCTGAGCGAGGTCAAGACTTTTGCGTTGAAATAGTTGTAAAGGGTAAATCAAACTTTAGTCCTAACTTCAAGAAACAAGAGGTTTTAGAAAAACAATTAGAATATTATAAATACTATTATGACAAATACAACAAAAACAAACTTTAATTCTGCATCAGAAGCTTATGACTACTGGTATTGGAAGTTGTATCGAGACGGTGTTGACTTTGGAAATACAAAAGCTTTATTTAATGTAGGTTTTTATATTGATAATCCAAAGAACAATTACATTGCTAACGTTGATCGTAAATGGTCTCAAGTATATGCCGAAGCTGAATGGCAATGGTATCTATCTGGTGACCCTAACATATCAAAGCTAGGCGAGATATACGGTAAAATACCAGGCATATGGGAGCTGATGGCAGATAAATATGGTCAAGTCAACTCTAACTACGGTTACCAGTGGAAACGGTTTAACCAATTAGACAAGGTTATAGAACAGTTAAAGAACAATAAAAACACTAGACAAGCAGCTATATCAATTTACGATGGTAAAGAACAACACATGTATGACACGGACACACCATGTACTTATGCGGTTCAATTCACGATTGTAGATAATAAGCTCAATATGGCTGTTGTAATGCGTTCTAATGACATCTGGTACGGTTTCTGTAACGATCAGTATTGTTTTTCAAAACTACAAATGTTAGTTGCAGAGGAGACAGGATATGAAATTGGTACATATTATCACTTTGCTCACAACCTACACTTATATAACGATAAATTACCAACTAAAAAAATTAGAAATTACCACTTATGATGTATCACGTATACCACATACCCGGAAAAAAAGTCGGTGTAACGTCTAACTTAGAAGATAGAGTTACAAAACAACAAGGTTACGAACCTGGAGAGTACACAGTAGTTTATTCTACTGATGAAATCAGCGTAGCCTCTATAATGGAGAGAGAACTACAAGAAGCTTATGGCTACAAAGTAGACGAAACTCTTTATCAGAACTTAACTGTAAATACTAAAAACAAAAGTAATATGAATATTAATGTAACAGAGCAGACAACTACGTTTGCTTGTCCGGTTAATAAGCTTAAGGGCCAATTAATGGACAACATAGGGATGCAATGGTCAACAACTCACGGTGAGTTTACTGTAACTGAGCATTCAATAACTTGGATATTAGCTAATGTTCACACTTCTCAATTTAGTAAAGAACGATGCTTTATATACAATAAAGCTTTCGCCAAGTACTACGACAAAGATCCGCATAGAAATATTGTAATGGGTACGACGTTTGAAGCTGTTGTAGAAAAATCTGATTTTGATCTAATAAGAGATTGGGCTAAAAACAGAGGTATATATGATAACGGCGATGTCAAAACTCAATACATAAAGTTATCTGAAGAGTTTGGCGAAACTGGAAAAGCTATATTAAACAATGACATGCCTGAAATAATTGATGGTATTGGCGATATGGTTGTTGTACTAACTAACTTAGCTGAACTAGCTGGTACTAGCATAGAAGAATGTATAAGTGCTGCATATAAAGAGATAGCATTAAGAAAAGGTAAAATGATTAACGGAACATTTGTAAAAGATGAGTAAACAAGAAATAGAATTTAGAGATCCTGTAGTTAAAAGAGTAGTCAACAAGTTTATAGATAGATCAAATGAGGGTTATCGTAAGTATGGTAGAACATTGCACGATGAAAGATCTGAAGGTCTAAAAGACTTAGCTGGTTATCTTAACGATGTACAGGAAGAGTTAATGGATGCGGTGCTATACATACAGTCAGCTCGTGAAGATGTTCGCGATTGGCTTGAAGAAATGGAACTTCGACGCGCAAACATTATAGGTCAGAACGGTAACTCAGGTTTACATTATGGCGAAGAAGAGTAGAAAACGCGGTCCTGTCCGCGCTAAAAAGGTTGTGTGTGATGGAATCCAGTTTGCTTCGGGGTTAGAGAAATATATGTATCTAGCCCTGAAGTCAGCTGGAATCAAAGCAGACTATGAAGGTAAAACTTACGTTTTACTAGAAGCTTTTCAGTTCGACAACGACTCGTACGAAAAACAGTCAAATGGTAAGGGCGAACTAAAGAATAGAGGTAATAAAAAGATACTTAACATTAAGTATACTCCAGACTTCGTTGCAGACAATTTTATTATTGAATGCAAAGGTAGGGCAAACGAAAGTTTCCCTATTAGGTGGAAAATGTTTAAAAACTATGTTAATGGTAACCTACCTAATGTAACTCTATATAAACCTCAAAATCAAAAAGACTGCGACGCAGTTATAGAATTAATTTTAAAACAAGATAAATGATGAATAAAGTAGATTGGGAATTAAGCTTTGGAACGTTTCCAGGTTTGTTACTTGGTATGAGAACATATCAAGAAGAAACAATGAATAATCACGTGTTGTACCTAGGTTTTGTAGACGTATGTTTAACCATTTATAAAAACTAATTAATGAAAAAGTCACACAACATTTTCGAAGCAAGGACAAATATATTGCCTTACGAATATCCACAGCTGTTAGAGTATAAAGATGCAATTAGGCATTCATATTGGATTGACACTGAGTTTAACTTCACTGAAGACATACAAGACTTCAAGATCAATTTAAGCAAGCAAGAAAGAGACGTTATTAAAAAGACAATGCTTTCAATTGCTCAAATAGAAGTTAGTGTTAAAACTTTTTGGGCTGATATGTATAAGCGAATGCCTATTGCTGAGGTTGGGGACGTTGGTATGACTTTTGCTGAATCAGAAGTAAGACATAAAGACGCTTATGCAAGGTTGATCCGCATTTTAGGTTTAGAAAAAGAATTTGAAACTGTTGTTGACGTTCCAGCTATTGCTGGTAGAATAAAATACTTAACAAAGTATTTAGATGGTACAAGATCAAGAGACAATAAAATGTATGCTAAGTCCGTTTTATTGTTCTCCTTGTTCATTGAGCACGTTAGTTTGTTTAGTCAATTCTTAATTATGATGTCGTTCAATAAGGATAAGAATATGCTTAAGGGTATTTCAAACGTTGTTGAAGCTACTTCTAAGGAAGAAGACATTCACGGAAACTTCGGCGCAGAAATAATTAATATTATTCGTAAAGAAAATCCTGAATGGTTTGACGAAGATTTTAAAAATTTAGTATATTCGGCCTGCGAAAAAGCTTACAAAGCTGAATGCAAGGTTTTAGACTGGATATTTGAGTCTGGAGAGTTAACGTTCTTATCTAAAGATACTATCAAAGAGTTTGTTAAAAACAGATTCAACAACTCGTTAATGAAAATAGGTTATGAACCTTTGTTTGATATTAATAAGTTGTTGTTAACTGAAACTAAATGGTTTGATATTGAGATCACAGCCACTAAAGAAGGTGATTTCTTTTATAAGAAGTCTATTGACTATAATAAGAAAAGTAAAAGTATAACTGAAGACGATTTATTTTAATGGAATATAAAAAGTATTATTGGCTCAACGATGAGTCACGTCTGTTTTTGTCGAGAGGATATATAACAGAGACGCCAGAGCAGCGTATAAAAGATATAGCTAACACTGCTGAGAAGATTCTTGGTATTGACGGTTTTGCTCAGAAGTTTGAAGACTATATGGCTAGAGGATTTTACAGTCTATCTACTCCAGTATGGATCAACTTCGGTAAACAAAAAGGTTTACCAATAAGTTGTTACGGTAGTAACATCGATGACAACCTTGACAGTATACTAAACGCATCGCGTGAAATTGGTATGATGTCTAAGTACGGCGGCGGTACTTCTGCTTATCTTGGAAATATTAGACCTCGTGGTACTGATATATCTACGGGTGGTAAAGCCGACGGCCCTGTTCACTATGCTCGCATGTATGATACTACTGTCGATGTATGTAAACAATCTGAAGCGCGTCGTGGTGCTTGTGCTGTTTATCTACCAGTAGAGCATGCTGATGTTCACGAGTTCTTAGACATTGGTACAGAAGGTAATCCTATTCAAAACTTACAGTATGGTATTACTGTTACTGACGATTGGATGAATAGTATGAAAGATGGAGATAAAGATAAGCGCAAAATATGGGCTAAGATAATACAACGTAGAAGTGAGTTTGGTTTCCCTTATATTATGTTTAAGGACACATCAAATAACAACTCTCCGTACAAAGATCTTGGTCTTGAAATTACAGCTTCTAATCTCTGCTCTGAAATACAACTGCCAACTGATAGCTACAATTCTTTTGTTTGTTGCCTTGGTTCAATTAACTTATTGCACTGGGACGAAGTTCAAAAGACTGATGCTATCGAAGTATACACTCAGTTTTTAAATGCGGTTATGGACGAGTTTATACTTAAGTCAAAAACACTACCTGGCTTACAAAGAGCTAATCGCTTTGCAGAGCAGCATAGAGCTATTGGTATTGGTGTTTTAGGCTATCATTCGCTATTTCAATCGAAGTTAATAAACTTTGATTCTCTGGAGTCTAAACGTCTTAATAACATAATATTCAGAACAATCAAAGAACGTTCAGAGAACGCGTCTAAATGGCTCTCTGAGTACAAGGGTTATTCGTGTCTACGCGAAGGCTTTGCAAACACAACTTTGATGGCGATAGCACCAACGAAATCTAGTTCTTTTATACACGGGGCTGTTAGTATGGGTATTGAACCTATCAAGTCTAACTACTTTGTAAAAGATCTAGCTAAATCAAAATCTGTTTATAAAAATCCTTTTCTTGAGTGTGAGCTCGATAAGTATGATTTGAATACTGAAGATATTTGGGAAGGTATACTAAAGAAGGACGGATCAGTTCAACATTTAGATTTTCCAACCAAAGAAGTGTTTAAGTCGTTTGTTGAAATATCACCAAAAGAAATTGTTTTACAAGCGGCACAAAGGCAGCAATATATCGATCAATCACAGAGTTTAAATCTTATGATCGATCCTAGCATTAAAGCTAAAGATATTAATCAATTGTACCTGTATGCGTGGGAAGAAGGAGTTAAAACATTGTACTATCAGTTTAGTCAAAGTTCAGCTCAAGCTTTCAGCAGAAATATCCTCGAGTGCGCATCTTGCGAGGGCTAATTAAATTAACTTAAATTAAATTATTATGACTGAATTACAAAGAATGTACAACAACATGCTAGTAGCATTAGAACAAGGTTTAAACGACTTAGATAAGTTTGAAGACGGAAATGCTTCAGCTGGTACGAGAGTTCGTAAGAACATGCAGACTATCAAGGATCTAGCTCAAAAAGTTAGAGTTGAAGTTCAAGAGAAGAAAAATGCTGTAGCAGCTTAGATAGCTAAAGCGTAAGCGATAATCATTATCGTTACGTAAAGCACGTTGCTTATATCTATTTTACGGTCCATAGGGTTATAATTACCTTGTGGACCGTTTTTTATATTAAGATAATGTTAAGTTTATGCTATGTTACTGCTAGAATCTCTACGTCTACCCATGCCAACCATCTTTTTAGCGCGTACAACTTTAGATTTCTCAGCTTTAGACATTTCGCCCCAAGGTTTTGGTGAACTAGAACTAACGCGTTTAGATGGTCTGCAAACTTTAGTATTTTTGTTTTTACTAGAGCCACAAACATTACCTTTTTCGTCTTTCCAATCTTCTTTAAACCAACGTCTAAGACTAGCTCCTTTAGCTGTCTTTCTTACTTTAAATGGATTACTTTTTTGAGTATAAGCCATTACTTACCTTTGTTTTTTCTACACTTAGCAATCATACCGCTAGCGTAAGCTGAAGGAAATACTTTGTGTGCTTTCTTAGCTTTGTAGTAGCAAGCATCTTTTAGTTTCATTGGTGATTTCTTTTTGATAAGACAACACCCTTTCATTTTATAAGCCATAATTATTTATTTTTCTATATATTGTTACCATTTTACTTTATCAGCCCAGTAAGCTGCACTCATTTTACCCTTTGCTATATTCTTACCATGTCTAGACTTAAAGCTTTTGCGCTTTGCTTTCATTTTAGCAGATTCACCTTTTTTAGGTTTACCAGCTGTAGAAGCGCCTTGCTCTCCAAATCTAATTATTTTTTCCTTACCATTACTACAAGCCTTAACTACATGAGACTTTTTAGGGTGACTAGGAGTTCTCTTTGGTTTATTGCAAGCCATCTTAGACTTGTCTAATTTTTTCATTTTAAATGCCATATTTTCTATTAATCAAAATCTATATATGTTATTGTTACTTCTTCACCTTGTTCCAAAGCTTTAGCAATTGCAGGATAAATCCTTTTATAAGCGGCCGTAGAGCGACCAATGAACCCGTCTTCTTCGACCAAGTTATTGTTCTGGGTGTCCCCCACCAAGAGACAACCAGCGGTATGCTCATCTGTGTTTCCGCAATGAATAAGGATAAAGTCAAAACCAGGAACGTCAACGACGTGAAGCATTCCTTTGTGTATATCGTAAAACCTGGTGCTGTACTTAGTGTGAAAGCCACCAACGGTCCTAAACTGTACCTTATAAGTACCAGCAGGAATCCTAGTCTCACCATATTTCTTACTATCTCTATACTCATCTTCTAATGTATAACAAAGAAACTTTCTTTTATCATCTTCGGTTATATTAAATAACGCTCCAGACGTAGAGTCTTTGCCACTGCTAAATCTTAAAACTTCTAATTTCATTATAATGCTGTATATACTACTTCTATTCCAGAAGTTGTGTCTGTTGTTATACCTATTTTTGAACTTGCGGTTTGTAATAATTGATTGTCTAGTGCAACATAGTTTTGTCCCCTTGGTATTATGAAATCTTTAACAAGGTAAGCAGATCCTTCTGGCAAGTTGACTCTAATTGATACTTCAACGTTAGAGTGGGTAATGTTTGCTACTATTATATTAGAAACCCCAGCGTTTTGGTCAAGAAACTTTTCAGCGCCGCCCGTAAATGTATTTAATACTTTAGTTTTTGCCATATCACTTATTTATGCTATACACACTCTTAATCACATGCTTTCAGTCTTGCTAGCTCTTTTTCAAGCTCAACAATACGATCCGCATTTTCATTAATTACTTTTATTTTCTTCTCAAGTCTTTGCTCTAAAACCTTTATATCTTCGTCTAATTGACCTATTTGGCTATAAGCAATACCCATGGTGAATATAATACCAATTATCCATATAATATTACCTATAGATATAGTAAAGTCTTTTTGCATCACGAGCTAAGAAATATTTTAGCTATAGCCGCGGCAACAATACCATACAAAACCCAAAGAGCTCTTACTAAGACTTTTCTAGCAGCAGTATTTCTATTAACCCTAGCCGTAACACCATTGTCAGGGTGTAGTAGTTGTTTAACGAGATTATCTAGCTTCTCGTCCATCTTATCTAACTTCTTATCCATCTGATCCATTCTCTGTTGCATTAGTGCTATTTCTTTATCTACAGTTGCCATTGTTCTATTATTACAGGGTTAATCATGAGCGTAACATCTTCCGCTCTTATTACTCGTCATATTTTTACACCTCTTACCATTAGATTTTATAGCGCTACATCGCTTCTCTTTAGCTTTTTTATCTTTCTTAGCTTGTTTTTTCTTATCTTCTTTTCTTTTTCTAATTGTTTCTTTTGCTTCGTTAACAGTTTCTCTCCTCTTACCTTCTATCCCTAGATCCCACTGACTCCATCCCATAAGCACTCCAACTCTTTGCCAAGCAGCGTTATTTTGATTTGCAACTTCAACAAGATTATCTAGCTTTCTTACGACCCTAGCCAAAGGAACGTTAGTAGCTGCTTCAACAAATGTTGCTGCAGTTACATAGATTGGATTAAAGTAATTATCATATCCAACTTCTTTAATTGCTTTTTTGTTCCAACCATAGTTTTCACCGGCTTTAGAAATTTTTCTTAACTTAGCACCAATTGGAGGAGCTATGTTGGCTGCTTCAATAGCTAATTTTGTGTAGTTAGCATTCCATTCTTTTTTATCTTCTTCTATAAATTTAAGTATTGTGTTTTTTACAGTAGATATTACTCTACCTTTAACACCAGAACCGTTTAATAAACCATCTATCATAGAGTTAACTACTCTAATATATTTTAATTGTTCTTTATCTCTCTTTTTATCAAGTTGAGCTGGTGTTTGATCTTGCTGCTCATCTTCGTCAAATAACATTGCAAACAAAGCGTTTTGTAAAGCTGCAAATATAAATGCCTGCACACCTGCGTAGTATATAATCTTAGATACATGTGTTTTAGTATCTCCTCTACCTGCTTGCAGGTCCATCATAGACTTTTTAATTATCCTATTATACTGCATTGGAGTATTTTGGAATGCTAAAACTAATCTACCTAATGGAGAAGCTTGTTGTTGTGAAACTCTATCTGGTCTAGAAGACTGTTGGTTTTCTTCAGTTATATCTGCAAAGTCAGCAAACGCTTTTTGTTCAGCAGATTTTTTATCCATACCTTGTTTTAAGTAGGAGTTAACTCTGTTTCTATAGAAAGCAGCACCACCTGCAGATATTGCAAAGCTATCCGCTATTTGAGTAGGTAAAAATCCCTTCTTAAGCATATATGCTAATACTGCGCTTGCTTTATTTTTAGCCCCAGCCGCAGCGCTAGCGATCTCAGCAGCTTGAACATCTGTTGCTAATCCAGATCGTCTTTGTTTTAACATGTCAGAGTTAAATAACATAGAGAAGTCACTCCAGAATTGTTTCTGATCGGCAAACGCTTTACCAGCTTGTAGAGGATTGTTATCACTCCAATTTAAGTAGTTAACTGATGATAGTGTTTGAAGTAATGCACTCTTAGTGTTAAAGAACATTATTGCACCAGTGGAGTTAGTTGTCCACTTCATGAAATTATTAGTGTTCTTATCCGTTGCTGATGCTAAAGATCTATTTTCACCAGTTTTAATTCTATTTAGTATATCTTTGAGTGCGTTAGTGTATTCAACACCATAAGCAGCCGTAAGCTTATTCATATTATCTTTAGTAAACATTGCTTCAGCATTCTCTAAGAATTCAGCTAGGAAAAGTTGTCTACCCACCTTGGTTGTAGATAAGTAAGCATCGTGAGCTGTATTTCCAACAATCCAGTCTTGCATTGGCTCAGGATATTTTCCCTCTATATTAGCTACAACTGATAGTAATCCTTGTGCATACTCTTGTAGTTCAGCATCGTTTCTTACAATACTTACTAATTCGCCAACTTCTTTGTCAGATATGTCTTTAATTTCTACGCCATCTTGGTTCCACAAGAACACTCTAACTGCTGTATCGTAAGTATACTTAGAGTCAGGTATAAGTTTGCTTAACTTTTTCTTAGCTTCAGGATTAGCTTTGTTCAAAGCACTATAATCAGTCATTACCTGTTGCTTCTTAGTGGCTAAAGATCTTTCACCTTTACCAAGAGGGTCTAGTAAAAATTCTTTCAAGAATTTAAGATCAGCATCACCCTGTTTTCCTTTGCCAGCTAAGTAATATAGTAATCCAGATAAATCATCCGCGCTTGGTGGCACGAAAAACTGAAATGGATTTTTATTCTTACCTAATCTTCTAGCAGCTGCTCCTGATATTATTTCTTTAGAATCAATACCTTTAGATCTTTCGATCATTTCGTTAATCTTAGCGTTAGCGATAATATCCTTAATGCTCTTTTGCGCATCCTTGCTAAACTTGATCTTAGCTTGTTGTACGTTAGACTTTATGTCTAATTGATCTAACACGTTTTGAACTGCCTTGTTTTTTCGTAAAGAGCTTTTAGAAAATTTAGTACTAGGTTTAACTTGCCTAGCCTTGCTACTGACGTCGGTATTTAAAACTATAACTGGAAGTGTTTTTGCTATTTTACCAGCGTTATCATAAAGACCTTTTTCTGGACCGTATACGCCTTCAAATAATTCAAACTTACTATCTGCCCAACTTATGTACTCAGATATTATTTCAGCTGCATTATCTTGTTTAAGCACTTTATCAATTGCAACGGCATCATTGTTGTTAACAAGCGCTTCATATTGATCAGGAAATTTTTGTTTTATTACTTTATTAAAACCAAAAGAGTCATTTATATCTGGTATTATAATAGAGTTTTTTAGTTGACTAGCTTTAATGCTGTAAACCTCGTCTTCAACACTCCTAATATCCGCATATAGCTCAGCTCCGTTAGCATCGTCAACGATAAACCAAACCGCGTTTTTGTTTTTCAAAGAATTTAGTCCACCGTGATAAAGCACTGATTCCGCTAAAGAGTCTTTAAATTTATTATAAGATTTATTTTTACTTAAAGTACTTGCTATGCTTTTGCTAAACCGCACTGTTGCTTGTACTGATTTGCCTTTAACGTCTAGTTGATCTAATACATTTTTAACAGCCTCAACGTTTGGCAAAGCATCGTCTACAAAGTACATGTCATTATAACCTTCGGCAAACTTATCAAGCATCCATTGAGCCTTAGCATCGCCAGAGCTGTTTCCTAAGCCAGTTATATTGTTTAAAGGTATATTTATACCTTTTGACTCTAACCAGCCTTGTATCGCTGTTGCTGACTCAGCTGGTCTAGCTGTTAATACAAATACGTTTTCAACTCCATACTTAGATATTTGATTCTTCATCTTCTGAAGTAGTGGTCCATCAACTCCGCCTCTAACGTTTACAAAGTCAGAGAAGTCAAAAGTATAGCCTTCAGAAGCATAAGCATCACCAACTAAAGGCCATTGGCTAGAAGTTATCTTAACAACATCATCGCCTTTTGTAGCTGTAATAAAGTTTTTACCATCTATTATAAGTGTTTCATCGAAGTCAAACGTGGACATTCCTACCGCCTCCGTGTCTTTATTTGTTAGTTGACCACGCTCCATTGCTTTTAACCTAGTCTCTCTTGCTTTTATGTTGTTTGCTGTAACCAACTCTTCGTTAATGGCCTTAGAAAAAGTATTCATGTCAGACCTTTTAAGCAAGTTAACATCAGACTTAATTAAGTTTTTGCTTAATATCTTCGGTGCAGTTCTGATTGTAACGTTAAACTTACCGTCTTTTCGTTCATCAAATTTAGTTATACCTACGGTAGCAATAAAAGAAGAAGGCTTGTTATCAGGACCAACTTCATTATTAAAGCGAGGAATAATTAAACCAAGATTTTTAGCGTTTTCTACAATTCTATTAGTTCTTTGATCTAGATCGCTTTTTTTATCTCCAGTTTTCATAAAGAACAGTTTATCACCAGACTGTATGAATCCTTGATCTTTTTCAGCGTATGCAGCTTCAATGTATTCCCCGTCAATAGCAACAGAAGCAGCGGCGAATGTTTTATAACCAAAACTCCTTAACAAATTTGCTTGAGCCTCATCTAATACTAGCCTATTTTTTCCGTTTTTATTTTTCTCTATGTTACTACTAGTTATACCTAAGTTTTGTTCTTTTAAAATCCCTTGAACCTCTTGCATCGACTCATTAAAAGCTTCAGACAAATTATCTTCATATGTTTTTCCATTAGGACTTTTGTTAGGATTTGAAAATTCAAGTTTAAAATTACCATTTTTATCGATCGTTAGATAACCAGTTTGAGAAACGCCGTCTGCTTCGTCCATTTTTATTTCTAAACCAAGGCTGTTTTCGCCTAAAGTAACGTATACATCACCTTTACCTCCTTCTTCTATAAACCTGTTTACTACTGCGTTAGAGTTAATGTTTTTAAACGAGTCACCCATAAGTCTAATGAACAACATTTCGTGCACTCTGTTTGGTTTTAGGTCATATCCTTTCTTACCTTTCTTCTGCAACGCTATTGCAAACTTAGCCATTTTATCTCTAGTCTTCTTGTCGTATAACCTAGAGTATTTATTAGAATTATAAATATAATACACAAACTCCGCCATAAACGCTGTTTGATTTGAGCCGTAATTTCTATTTTCAAATCCTTTTTTTATTGGCTTTCTTGTAGTGAAAGATTTTGGTTTACCCTTTTCATCTCTTTCAACTATAATAACATCGTTAGGCTTGCCATCGGCAATGCTTTTTTCATAAGCACCAAGCAGATTGTCCATTTGAGTAATCATGTCCCCAGTTATGCGTTCTGCTCTTTTTTTCGCGTTTGCTTCTGAAGTTCCTTTACTATACGCAAACTTAATTCCAGTGTCATCTACTTCAGGTGCAGTGTATACAGTTTTACCGTTTACTTTTACTTTAGTTATTTTAGTATCTTGATTTACGTCTACAGAGTCGAATATCTCAATAGTAGAATTCTTACCATTCACCTCACCTTTTACAGTGTGTTTTGATCCTAACCTATTGTAAAGACGGCTAACGTCTCCACCCCAAGGAGATGAAGGAGCTTTTTTGTAATCATTAACAAAAGAAGTTTCTGTATATTTATCTAGCTTAAGATTTACTCCAGCAATCTCTCCAGCTCTCTCAAGAGTTGTTTCTAACTCCCAACGTGGACTTCCATCTTTTTTAAGCCCCTCAGGATATGAATTCGTGTTAGTTATAGTCTTGTTATCTCCATAATATTTAGTTTCTGTTCCGTAAGATTCATCAGAGTATTTATACAGTTTCTTTTGATATATAAGCTTACCGTTCTCCCTAACCTCTTTTACCTCTTTCTCTATTGGAGCACGTGAATCAAAATACTGAATCTCATAAACAGTAGTATTATTGTCTCCTTCCTGAACAGTTTCTGGATCTGAAACTTCATACCCTGACTCTTCTAGCTCATAAATACGATCGGACACTTCATTGTAGCCAGTTACTTGTTCTGTTTTACCATCTCCAACTTCATCTTTCTCAATTACAATGTTAGTGTAGGTGCCGTCTTGTCGGTTACCAGTTGTTCTAGTTTTTTTACCTAATACTTCTTTACCAGTGTTTACATTTAACTCACGCTCTTGAGTAAAACCATCTTCCGTTTTAATATCGTTGAGCTTTTTAGGTATGTAGTCACTAGATTTATCCATTTTGTCCCAGTACCTACCACTACCATCTTTAAAGTGAGACAGTTTACCGTCTGTAAATATTAATGCATAACCACCGTTTTTACTATTGTAAGATAACCACATTCCGTAAGCATAATCAAGTTCGTTCTCAACACCTGTTTCTTTTTCGATGTCTACATTCCATCCGCCGTCGTAATTCCACTGATTAATTGTAACATAAAATCCTTCCGCTTCTTTCTTAGATGCGTAAGCTTTAGCTTCCTGCTCGGTTTTGAAGTCTTTAGCTTCATATATAGATCTATCTCTAGCTACCAAACACCATGGGTTAGATTTAAAGCCAAAGTGAGTATCAACAACTTTTCTAACGGCTTTTTGTCCGGCTTTAGAATATTCAACGTCATAAGATACAACACCGTTGCCTAAATCTTTCTTGTTACTAAACTCTTTGACAGTGTCTGGGTTAGTTCTAGCACCTTTAACAGTTCCAGCATACTTTTCTATTATTTCATTAGGATTACCAACAGAAAATGGATCTATTTTCTTTATAGTGGCTAATCTCTCAGCTTCTATAACTTTATATCCGTCTTCTGGTAAAATTAAGTAACCTTTAGCCATGTAGTGCATAGCCATTTTTTCGTACTTACTTCTTTTCTTTATGTCAGTAGTTTCTAACCAATCAAATACAGAATCAACGTACTGTTCTTCTTGACCTTTTAAATCTGGTCTATTTTTAACTAACCTTTTAATGTAAGCATCTCTACTAGACTTAGAGAATCTAATGTCTAAGTAAGCGTCAGTATTAACGTTGTCTAAAGCAAGATCCATCTTGACTGTTGCTTTAAGAGGATTTGATCTACTAAATTTAACGTCTACACCTCTATCTATGGTTTTAGCAAGTTTAGCAAGCTCAGCTTTTCCAAACTCAGTGCTAGTTGCTAGTGCTCTACGCTCCGCAACGTCTGGTGATTGAACAACTTCCATTGTAGCATCGAAAGCAAGCTCTATACCCATTTGTTCTGCTAATGTATCTTTTCTAGTACCTTTCAACCCAGATCTTACAGATTTGTTAGGATCTTTTTTAGAAGGAACATATAGTGGTGGGCTAAAGTATCTTAAGAACTCACCTTCGCTAGGCATGCGTTTGTTGTATAATGTAGGTCCTGAAGTTCTATTAGTATCTTTAGGTAGTAGATTATTAGCTATAGCGTCATCCGTTTCCGTAGGACTTAAGTTTCTTTTAACCTCAACTGTAAACACTCTATCTTCAGGATTTACGTTTCTTTCCATTTGAACCAAAGTAGACGTAGGTAGCGCCGCGATGATTGCTTCTCTGTTTGTTTTTAAGAAGTTTGTAAAGTCTTCTTTCTTACCCATCATGTCTTGAATAGGCTTTTTAAGTTCTGTTAAGAACGACTTTTTAATGTTAGCGATAAACTTATCAGAGTCTGGAGTAGCTTTTTCAGTTGCCATTGTTTTAACAACAGCTTGTTTTACATTGTCTACTATATTATCAGATAGACCTTGTTTACCTTTAACTTTTAAAGCTCTTCTAAACGTAGAATACTCTACGCCCTCTTCCATACCTTTTTCTTCTCTACGTTCAGCTTTTGCTTTTTTCTTGCTTTGAGCTGCTACAGATAAGTCTTCTTCTTGTAAATCTTGTAAGTCATCAGCAGACTCTACTGTCTCTTTAACTTTTTCATCAGTAGTATCAACTGTAAAGGTCTCAGTCGTAGCTTTTTTCTTTTTTAATACTTCACCTATCTTATTGCTTATTTGTCCTCTAATCCATCCAGATAAACCATACTTTTCTATTGTTTTATTTATATTTATTTTATCGGCTTCGCTTGTAGTTTCTTTACTAACATAATCACTTAGCCGTTTTTTGGCTTGACCTAAGCTTAAGCTTGAAATGTCGCTTTCTTTTACTCCAGCTTTAATTAAGTATTCATAAACAGGATTTTTCTTTCCATTTTTGTCTTCTTTTCGCAAAGGATTAAAGTTATTGATATGAGGCATTAACTCACCAATAGTTTCAGATATAAAATCTTCTTCTGAGTAGTTAGGTAGATTTTTAAGATCTGAAGATAAATTGTTTCTAACTATAGCTTCAAGGTCTCCACTCATATACATATCAGATATGGCTGTATCTGAACCACCAGCATCCCACTCTGCTTTAGTAGATTTTTCACCAATAGCATCTAACCTATAATCTCTCTCTGTTTTTTGATAAGACTTTTTAACCTCTTGGCCTTTTTGATCTGCAAAGTTCTTATAAGTCTTTTTACCTCTTTCTGCTAAAGCAAGTATTTGTTCATTAGTCGAAAGAGCTTTCAAATCTTTCATTGTTAAGCTTCCAGCGTCTACTTTCTTAGCTAGACCAACAATCAATTCCATTGTGTCATCTACACCAGCTAAGTCAAAGTCTATGTTGTACTTTTCTTTCATTGTCTTTGCGAAACTAGTACCCGCTAAAGCTAGTAAAACTCTATTTTTACCAGCCTTTAAATCTACTCTGTTAGCCGCAACTTCTTCGAAAAATACAGCAATAACTTCATCAGACTTGTATTTACCTTGATCTCTACCTATACCAGACTCAGTTTCTGTTATATTTAACAACCTATTGTAAAGAGGCTTATCGTTTCTTTTAGCCCAATCTAATATAGAGGTAGCCATGCCAGCATATACGTTTGGATCGTTTTTAAAAGCTTGAGCTCCTAATTCATGGAACAACTCATGACCTCTTACTTCAGTTCTATTATTGCTGGCCATGTTTTCAATAAATATAACAGAACCTCCTTTTTTAGTTACACCAGAAAGGTTAAATCCGTTTACAGAACCTGACTTGTAGCCTTCTCTTAACAAATCAATATCTTTCTTCTTAATACCTTCTTCCTCAAGCTTTGTGATTAGATTTTTTAAATCATCTTCATTTCTCACCGCTGTTAAACTTCTATCTAACTTTCCATTTCTTCTTGCTCTTGATAAATTCTTCTCTATTAAGTCAGTGTTGTATAATATCCTAGCTTCTTCGCTTATGCTTTCTTCTTGAGGATCAATACCATTAGTACTTAATTTTTGTCTTGCTTTTTCTTTCCACTCATTAACTGTTTTAGGATCGTCTAAAGCAAGTAGCTCCCATTGTCTTTTATTTTCAAAGTTACTTTTCAAAAATGACTGAACACCCATTTCTAAACCTCTAAACTCTAAGTCAATATTAGCTAGCAGTTTCTTTTTTTCCTTCTTACTTATACTGTTGTCGTTCTTAATATCACTGTATCGCTGTCTTAACGATTCTTGCTTTGCCCTTGCATTAGAAAATATTTTAGAATCTTCAACGCTAAGCCCAACTTCGTCATTTAAACCCATTACTTTAGCTTCTATAGCGGCTATTTCAGCGTCTCTCTCTTTTATTAATTCATTTATTTGATCCTTAGTTCTTTGTTGTTCATCTTTGATGTAAAAAGGAACTTGTTCTTTTGAGTTTAGTATATTGTATGTCGTATTGTTGTACGATTGAATTAAAGCATCTATAGAGCCTTGCAATTCTCTAACACCCGCGTAAGTGTCATAGTCTGATAATTGGTTTAGCACAAGTCCTTTAACGGCCGGTAAGCTACTAAGAGCTCCATCTAAAAGTAGTCCACTAACAAAAGCCTCTGATAATCCTTCTGTTAAAGTCTTACCAGTAACTATGTTCTGTATTATCTGAGTAGATCCTTCAGAAACACCACCTGCAGCTGTATCAATACCAGTGTTTAACAAAGACTTCATTAAATATTTGGTTAGCGTTTCTTTGTTCTGAGCAGATCTTTTAGAGTTAGATAACATTGCTTTTAAACCGGTTACTCTTGCTCCAGTAGTTAACCTATCTAATACTACTTCAGGAAGAGCGTAAGCCGCTGATACACCTGCTTTGTATAGTTTTGATTGCATCTCGTATGGTTGTCCAAGGTCAGCTGCTAAGTCGCGATTTGCATAATCTTTCATAGACATGTCCATGTATTGCTCTGAGAAGCTGCTTTTGCCAATTATAGCAGAACCACCATAAGGACCTGCTACTGCAAAAGATGCTATTATTGGAAGTTGATTAGCAACTAGATTGTGTGCAAAAAACTCTATAAAGTTATCACCGTTTTTAAACGCATCTTCAAACTGAACATCGTCTTTATATGTAGCTCTAGCTCTCTGTGTTGATTCCATAAAAAGCTTTGCTTGTTTAATTCGTATTTCTTCCATTTCTGGAGACATAGAATGGGACATATCACCAATCTTAGTAAAGTAATCAACAAAAGCTAATCCTGTGTTATTTAAAAACTTACCTACATCATTATAGTTCTTTTGCAGTAAGTCCATCTGCAAAGCTGTGTTTTTAACATTGCCAGCATATTCATTTTTCTTTTCGTATAAGTTTTCTAGATTTTTTAACTGAACGTTTTGAAGTTTTATACCGTCAGTATACTCATCATAGACACTTAAAGGTATTACTTTACCATTAACCAACGTGACGGTTTCTTCGCCTTCAGCTGTTTCAAATGAATAGTTTGGATCTTTAATATTAGCAGAAATTTCTTTAAGCTTTGAATCTGTATTTATAATTTCCTGCTCTTTGTTTAACAATAATTCGTATGTTAAAGCGAAGTCTTGTATAAACTCAGCACTACCTACTGTTAGCATACCTTTAACAGACTCTGGGTCTAAGTTACTAAAGTTTTCTGTTACAAAAGCTGGCATTTCGCCTTTTTCTAATCCTTCTAAAATTACTCTTGCTTTTTCATTTCTAGCTTCTTGACTAGCATTTTCTTTAAGTATCTCTAAAGCTCTTTCTTTTACAGCTTTTTGGTTGTCAGCTAATTTCTTTATCTCTGGATCATTACTGTTTCTAAATTCTCTAGCAGCTTCATCTAATTCTGCTTGATGAGGTTGTACTGGTGCTGACAATATAACTCCAGCTAATCCTAGATCAGCAACCTTAGCAGCTGCTCTCTTATACCAAGGGGCTTCTTGCTTGTCGAATACGGAAATATCAGTATAAGTGTTGTTAATTTCAAGCAAATCTGACTCGTCTAAAGAAGTTGCTTCTTGAAAATCCGCGTGTATTACTCTTCTCTTGTATCTATTTTCTTCGCTTATCTTTTGAGCATCAGCAGGTGCATTTGCACTCATAAATTCTAGCAACTTTTTACGTTGGTCTGGAACAAAGTTAGCGTCTGTATTTAGCTTAGCTTTTAATGCTTCATTTTCTTTTATATATAAGTCTTTAGCGCCACCTGGTTGCATTTTTTCAATAGCAATGTCGTTCTCTTTTATTTTTAGTTTAATTGCTTCCGGATTGTGTTTAAAAGAGTCAACATTGAACTCTAGCTCAAGAACCTCTTTGTTTGGAGCGATTACTCTAACACCAGACATACCTGGTGTATCTCTAAAGAATGTTAGCGACATTTCTTCAAACTCAAAACCTTGCCCTTTGTATTGTTCCCTTAGCTTCTCAACTCCGTCTTCATCTTCTTGCGAAAAGAACTCGAAAGCTTTATCATCATCTCCTAAAAAAAGGTCAGGGGCTTGAATGTCTTGCTGTTTCTGTGCCTTATGAGCATTATACCCTTCAATTACTATTCTAATGTTATCTTCTGTTTCTCCAGCATCAATCATGCGCTGAACAATTGCTTCTAATTCTCCCATCAAGTAGTTGATTTATTTATTTGTATTTTTCAATAAGTTTGGCTGCAGTAGGAACATATCCAATTTTCTCTTCCATCCATTGCTGAAGTGCAAGAGCACTTTTTTCATCGGCATCATTAGACGTGGTATCAAACTCAAATTCTTTACACTTGTCTTTACCATAACAGACTCTGACAGAATCGCTCAATGAGCCTACTTGTGAAAAAGTAAATCCATCACCAATGTCTCCGTACTCTCTTGTTAAAGTATTTATCACAAAATTATCACTTCCGTAGTCAAACAATATATCATCGGACTTTAAAGGGTCTTGACTAGCGAGGTTCTTGCTAGGATTCCAACCTTTTTGTGTTAACCCAGCAAAAGGACTGTCTACATTACCAACGTTAGAGTTAGCAGGGTAATCAACACTCTTAAAGTTGGTGCTAGCTAAGTCTGCTTTAGTTACTACTTTCGTTTCAGACCCATTGTCTTTATTTGGTGGATCTATAGTCTCGCTTCCACCCTCTATTTCAGGTAAACCGAATTCATTAGTTCTCCATTCATTTATACTATAACCATCAGTGCCTTCAATATCAATTTTTTCACCACGAGTTTTTACTTCGTACCATTTTTTCGTTTTAGGATCTTGCTTTAAATATTTTCCATCAGGCTTTTCAAGAACTTGTAAGTTTAGATTTTGAGAGTTTTTATCAAAAGTAGCTAGTTTTTGATTTTTTGCTGTTGGAGGAGTAGTATTACGCGTTCTTTTACCTACGCCTACTTCATATTGTTCCATACCGGTTGCTATTAACCATTCGTTCATACCGGTGGTATAATCTTTAATAACATTAACGTCAGTACTCTTTTTGAGTTCAGCAAGTTTTGTATCAAACGCTTCTTGGTTTACAGTTAAACCTGCTTTTTCTTCTACGCTTATGGTTCCATCATTATTTTTGTCTACGTCCGCCACGGTAAGTAGATTACCACTGCCATCTGTAAATGTAATATTTTCGTAACCTTCAGCTCCTGCGGCTGCTTGCTTCATTATATAATAGTCAGCGTACACCATTTCTGGGTCACCATTTATACCATAAAACATTATTTCTTTAACACTAGCTGGGTTAGAGGTTATAGCATAAGCACTATTTCTAATGTCCCTTGTAGCGATGTCCTCTGTCATGCTAGGGTTAAGGCCTAGGTTCATGCCTTTAACAAATATACCATTATTTACACTTGTACCCAGTTCAGGGTTTTTAAAGTCTGGTAAACCAAGATCTTTAACAGGTATTAACTTTCCATTTTGTGCTGGATCTTTATACATTAATCCATCCGAAGTAGCTACTAAGTTCTTATACCCTTCCTCAGACACTATATTATTGTATATGGCATCTTTGTCAGCATCACCAGTCATCATACCGCTAGGGTTGGCTAAAAGAGTTTCTCTGAGCTTTTGATACTCAGTATATCCTTTATAAACATCTTCTAACTGGCCTTTCGCATCTTCTATTTTTTTAGTTGCCTGCTTGTATTGTTCACTCATAGGATTAGCCGAGTACTTACCAGCTATAGCAGCATTGTCAGATACAGTCTTTTTAAGCCCTTGTGCAAAATTAGTATAGTCACCTCTTGATTCTTTAGGAAGTAATTCAACTTCATAAGTTTCAGGGTCAAAAGTTTCTAAGAAAGCATTTTTAGTAAGTTCTGAAAGCTTGTAGTAACCTTCAGCAAGTTCTAGTCCAGTCTCTAACAATTGGCTACCAGTACTTTGTCTATCTCGCTCTGGTGCCTGCTCATTATAAAGCTTAGCCGCCATGCTTGTTAAACCGCCACCATAGTTTTGTTGTGTTTTTTTATCTTCTGCCATGATTTATAAGTTGTTATTCAAAGGATCAGTTGTTCCACCACCATCAAAAGCTCCTCCTGGTGCAAATGCGTTGACAGCGGTAGAAAACAGCTCTTTGTTAAAAGCATCTTTTCGATCATTAGCAGCATTCATTCTAGCTGTGTCTCCAGACGCCATGTTTCCGTACATGTTACCTATGTTTTGAGTTCTTGCTCTTTCTAAATCTAACACTTGTTGTTCTCCTAAAATCATCTGCTGTTTCATTTGTCTTTTCTCTTGCAGCTGTAGGTTTTTAATTCTAGCTTCTTGAGCTTGTATACCTGCTCCAGCTTTTTGGGCTTGAATAGCACCTTGTCTAGACATAGAAGCAGCTAACGCCGCAGCACCTGCTCCTCCAACAGTTTGACCAATACCTTGCATTATGTCAGCAGATTGTTGTCTTTGCTGAGCGGCTGTGTAATCTGCAGCAGTAGTATCTACTCGCATGTCTTCAGTGAAGCTTTCCATATTCTCATACGGATTTTTGTAAACTTCATTTTTGTATATGTCTAACTGCTCGTTAAACAATCCCATATTCTTATCTCTCTCTGCTTTAGCTCTTTTCGCTTCTTTTTTAGCTTTTCTTGCGCCAAAGAAAGAACTAGCAGCGCTAATAACAACTTGAGCTGTAACTGGGTCAACAAATTTCATCGGAGATGAACCTACGTATTTTTTTGGAGTCTTTTTCATATTATATTGTATGTTTAATAATCACAGTCTAGGCTGTTTATTTACTACTAGCCTCAGCGTCTACACTAGCGCTAAAAAGCTCTGCCTCTGATGTAGAGTCGTTTCTTAATTTAACTTCAGCGTAATATCCTACTAATGAATTTAAATTAGCTTGATTATCTTTAGAGAACATTATATAATCTCCGCTAGAAGGTAAATTTATATTGTCTGCCGAATTTACAGACATAGTATTGTTATTTGCATCTATACTTATTACGTTACCTATTTTTATTAAATCATTTAAAGATGTTAATGTGCTACCGGTATAGTAGTACACTATATCTCCTGGTTGCAAAGATACATTTATTTTGTAATTAAAAGGTAGTGTTACTGTTGCCATATTAACTTGATAATTGTTCTATTCTTATACTGTCCATTGGTGTCTCTCTAAGTGATACACTACTAAATACTATTGCATTAGCTCCTGTTTCATCAACATTTCTAAATATTAACCTGAAGCCGTCTGACAAATTTTTAAAGTAAACATTATGAGTACCTACTGTACTAGGTATTGCTTTGTACTGATTCGATTGGCCAGCGTAATACGTTAGCCCAGCAGACCCAGCGTTAGCAGAAATAGTGTATGTTAACCTATAATCTGTATTGCTCAGAGAGTTTAAGTTAAAAGAAAATCCATCAGTAAACTCTACGCCGTAAGGACCTTTTACAGTTAAAGCTCCACTAGCTAAACTACTATTATTTATTCCATATCTTTTTACGCCTAGATCAAAGCTGTCGTTTGTTAATGTCCCAGTAGTAAGGAAGTTTCCGTTAATAATGGTTTCTGGAGCAATATAGTTAAATCTACCTCCTAAGTCAATATATCTAGTAGAGCCTGTTGCGTTAGCATCAACATTAAACTTAAGAACTTTGTTAAATCCACTTAAATCAACTACAGACACGGCATTAAACCAAGTGGAATCACTTCCAGTTGGAGAGTTTAAGAAATCTTCATCCCAAGCTCCGTAAGAAGCTAGTGTTGGATCTTTTACTTTATACTCTGTTGTTGATTCGTTATTGTCAAATATAGGTATTTCATAAGCACTATGCGATCCAGCGGAAAGAGTTATTGTTTCTCCTGAAGCTGCAGATGGATTAAAGCTAAAAGATTCTACAGGGCTTTGATTAGCTGTAAAAGAAGCGTTAATAACAGCATCTGCAAGCCTATTGTATTGATGGAAAAAATTAAGTATTAAGTTACCACCAGCATTAGTAGCTCCACCGAACGAGTAGTCAACTTTGTGAGTATAAGATTCTCCGCTAACCTCTGTTACGTCAGAAACGCTTATAACATTTTCATTATTATTTATTACCTGCATGCCTGGTAGATCTCCAGTAGCTAAACTGCTAGTTATTTCTATAGTACCAGTACCTCCTTGCGCACCAATAACAGCGGAAGAAACATTTATTGTTAATGTATCTGCCGTAGGATCGTACCCATATTGATCTATAAAATTAGTATCGGTAGTAGTTCCATCAGAGTGTGTCATGGTTAATGTTGCCCTTCTAGGATTATCTCCAGATACAGAGTAATCATTTACGTCTACTGTAACAACAACTTGGTACTGATTAGAATCAATACTACTAGTTAGTAAAACTGGTGTAGATGCTGTTGCCCAGCCAGAACCGTCAGTGTAAGTTATAGCCGCTGTAGGTGCGCTACCATTAGTCACTACATCAAAGGTAGTCTCTTGCTGGTTATTTGAAATAGGATTAGCGTCGTCTAAGTATATATTTAATGGATTTGGCATGTTTTATAATATTTCTATATAGTTAGCTGATTGTTGATAAACCGTTAGTGTAGCTGTGTTTCCAGTTTGATAACTTGGCGCTAGTGTTATAACTCCATTTCTAGCTGCTCCAGAGTTAAGTGTTAACGTTATAACTATCTGCGACGATGATATACTGTCTACAGTTAGCCAACTTATGCTTTCTGTAGCGGTTGGTGGACCATTAGTGCTAGTAATAGGAATCACATAAGTAGACGCCGTGTTATCTTTTATCACTATAGGAGTAGGAACTGAAACCGTGCTTCTAAGTAAAGTTTGATTCTGCCAAGCAATTAAATATTGATCAACAGAGTATATGTTACCATTAGTACCATACAATGCGTTAGGATTGAAAGCTATATTAAAAGACTTGCCTATAGCTAAGCCATTATCGTTTAAAGTAACGTTTTCCGCGTATATAGTTGTTTGAGCAGCTATACCTACGTTATTGTCTGCCGACGTTAGTATTGGCTCAGGAAGTCCATTATCTCCATAATAATAACCGTCTTGGTCAGCCACGGAAATATTGACAGTAGCCAGTAGAGTGTTAGCATTTTCTGGTATTGTTCCGTTTATATTGTAACGAACCATCGAGTCGTTGTTAATAGCTAAAGTGCTAGTTACAAAAGGACTTATATTACTTAAAGACATGTTTTCAACATCTACACCAGAAGAAGATACAGTTCCATCTAAATATGTAGTAAATCCTATTCTTATCAGCGAGTTAGCTTGCTGTATGTTTATTCCATCAAAATCATTTATAGATATATTTAAGTCTTGAGTTAGCGTTTGAGCTATGCAATTTATAGTTACAAGAACCGTATTGCTTGGATCTCCAGCCGTACCTTGGTCTGTAAATTCTATAGTTGATATTGGAGTAATAAGGTATTCTGTTATGTCTATAGTAGAAAAGTCTGTAGCGCTTATAGAGCATCCAGGTTTTGGTGATATTACAAAGGTTCCTAATACACCACTAGTCGTGTTTGTTTGGTTTAAATAAAAGAATCCTGGAGAAGTGTAAAATTCTGAGTCATCTATTTGTACAGTGATCTCATGTCCCAGCGAAGGTGTTGATCCGCTAGTAACAGTTGGATCTTCAGATAAATTACCTATACCTTGCACAGAAATTTCTTTAGCATCTATATTGTTGCCAGTAGTTCCAGCAGCTCCTCCGTCAGCATAGTTTGTAAACGAAGTAGCATCACCTTTTATGTAGTTAAAGAACTTACCTTCTTTATCCAAGAAGTAGTCGATCTTCCCTGTCTGTAGATTTGTTTTAATTTCTTCTACATACCATCCTTTTGTATTTCCGTCAGCACTTTTTGATGTACTACCCTCGTAACTCATGGTTCTAAAACTTTTTACGGAATCAGCAGCGTCGTTAAATATAGGAGTAACAGTCGAGTCTGTGTGTAGGTTGTAAAAAGTATTTCTATCTACAGAACTATCATGATGCAACCAAACTCTACCTCCTTTAATAGTATAATATCTATTGTTTATAGTAAAAGCTTGTTCTGGAACAAAAGATTTGAAGCTAACCCAACCATTTGCTGGTTCATCAAAAGAAACAGTGTTGACGTTTTTAGTAAAGTAAGGATGCGTTACTTGATGTATCGTTAAATTGTATTCATCTTTCTTACCATCGTAAGATCCTATAGCAGCTCCACAGTTTACTAGGTTGTCATAAAAATAATCTTTCATGCCATACTCAGATATAACAGTAATTCCGTCCCTAGAAAGCCTTAAAACAGCTCCTTTTGATGTGTCAGTAAAATATATTTTTTGTTCGTTTATAGCAAAAGATTCTGGGTTTTTAGATATTCCATATTCACCACCAGCGTAAGCTATTTCAGAGCCAAGAACTCTATTGGCTGATATTATATCGCTTGTTCCGTCTGCTAGCAAAAACTCTTGTTTTCCAGCTAGTATTCTTAACACTCTTTTTTCGCAAAATATAATTAAATTAGTTTCTCTCAAAAATATCTTTTGTACAGACCCATAGTTTTCGTCAATTTCTCTTTCTATAGAGTTTAGTATTAAAAATTGATTTATATTGTTTACGCCATTTTTAGAGAAATAGCTTTCAGAGTTTATTAAAAAGTTTTTCTTATGTTCTTCTCTGTAGTCTTCGTTTTCTATAGAAGCTTTGAAACCACTTATTTTACCAGTGCTACCATAAACATGCATTTTATCAGAAGAGAACTCGTCTCTTATAGATTCAGACTCTACACCATTACCGAAAGTAATGCAATTATAGAAGTTTAAGCTAGATGGTAGTTTTAAATTACTAAATCCAATAACAGGGTGAGTGTATGGATTGACATGTAGTTTATTGTCACTATTCAATCCTTTTTCTAAACTTACAGTTACAAATGTTCCGTCTGGTCTATTAACTTTTATAATTACTTTTATATTCGATTGGAACGTAGGCTCACCGGCGCTGTTTGTTCCGTTTAATATATTTGTAAAAGTATAGTCGCTATATATCCTACAAAAAGCATCAGTACCTGTTCTAGCTAGTATTTGAGTTCTAGAAAAAGTACTTGCACCTTCAACTCTAGTAACTACCCTACCGTTTATTTGACTTGTAATACTACTAAGAATGCTAGCTCCAATACCATTTGTTCCATATACTTCTAGAGTTGATCCTACAGGTATATAATCTTCGGCTGTGTTTTTATCTAGCTTTATAGGATGAGAATCAGAAGCTTCGTAGTATATTCCAGAGTCGTAAAAAGCGCCTGCTTTGTCTGTAGTAAAAACTGCTCCATTAGCAGAAGAATTTAAGTTTCCAGTGCCGTCAGCAGGATCTCCTAGGTACTCTACAAACTTATTACTTAAGTCTACTTTAACGAAAAATCTACCGCTAGTTTGAGTAGAGTCTGCTATTATAGGTGACTCTCCACTTTCGTTTGTAGGAGTTTCTTCTTCTATGTCTAGTATTTTAAATCTAGCCTCTTTATCTGTTACGGGAATAGTAGAGTTATGCTTTTTCTTTAGTATTAAAAAGTCGTTTTTTTCTACTTTATCAATATCAGAACTGTTAAACAAAAGCCAAGCGTATGTTCCATCGTTATTAGCAAAAGCAGAATCCATTACTAAATTGTAATTTTTATTCTCCGACTCTTTAATTAAATACTTGTAGTTAGTAGCCCAAGAAGGAGCGGTTGTCGCAACAGAGCAGACAATCCTGTTTACTTCTTTAGCCGCTTCAACGTCAGTCTCATGCCTACTATATTCTCCAGTCATTACTACAGACTGCCTGTTTCCGTCAGTATATAATACTCCGGCTTGATAAGTCTTGCTAGATTTAACTGATTTATAACCTTGTGTGACAACAACGCTATTAACGCTAGAGTGAGATCCAGTAACTCTATACTCAGAGTCTTTTATGCTACCAAAGTAGTTACCCACATTAGCCCAACGTACAGGAGTAAATGTTGCTGTGCCAACTCCTGTAGCGTAAGTATTTGTTACTGAAGTTGTAAGGCTACCGTCAGTAGTAGATGAAAACATGGTGGTAGGCATTACGCTTTCACTAAAATTATCAAACTCACTAACGTCAACTATTACTTGAACTTTTTGATTTGCAGTAAGATCTACCGACCAGCTATATTCTATATCTCTATAATTAGAAGGAGTGTAGTTAGTTAGGGCCGTTGCAAGTGCTTCCCCTTGCTGTTGTGTAGAGTAAACAAACTGAGGTAAAGGGCTTCCACTTTGAACCGTTGCGTTAATGATATTACCAGTATCTTTATCTTTTAATCTAAGTGTAACTTGTGGAATATACCAGTAGAATTGTCCGTTATCAGGATAAGGAGTGTAAGCAGTTCCTTCTATCACCTTGTAAAGCAACAAAGACGTCTTACCAGTTATGTTATATGTTCCCGCTGCAGGAGCTGTATAATAATAATTACCAGCTGTGCTAGTAAAGTTGTTTCCTTGGTCAACGTTTTCAACGTCTGTTCTTATAGGTCCTTCCTTGTAAGTAGTGTCGTCTGTAAAAACATCTATAGGTTCTGACTGAGTAGCTAGTAAGTTATTTGAAGAATTAAAGTTTGAGTTGTAAAATGGTGTTATACTATCTACTCCTACAATTACATTTGCATCTTTTAAATCAAAGTTTTGAACGTAATTCCCATAAACTACTTTGCTGCCTGTTATTTCTTGAGCTCTAGCTAATCTTGGAACAAAATCTTGATCTCTAAGAAGTTGATCTGTAGGAAGAGCTCCTCCAAAAGAATTATCGTTCACCTCAACTTTACCACTGAAATTAGATCCAATTGTATTTACGATAGAATATTGATTATCGTTAACGTCTACGTACTGTACTCTCCACGCGCTTCTAGCACTATCATTAACGTCTCTAGCTATTATTTCTATTCCAATAACATCTTCAGGTGTTGATGGAGCAACAAAGTCTAATACATCTACAAACCTAGTAGCGTTCACCATGCCTTCGTTAAAACCGTTTCCAGCTCCGTAAACATAACTAGAAGGTATAAAAGCTGAAGTAGAATAAGGAGATATAACTGAATATTCTCCATCCGTATACTTATACCTATAAGCAAAGTGTACAAACTTATCTTCAAACATAGATTTAGTATCTTCTATCTCTAAAGAAGCCAACCATACTTCAGGTGGTTCAGATCCAGTGTACCCAGTAGGAGTGCTTACTTGTAAAAAAAGCCTTGCGTTAGGATAAGTTTCGTATGTTCCTGCATTGTACTCATTCATGTACTGGAAGTACACTACACCTCCACTACTTAGTCCAACAAGTTTTATTTTGTCACCTTCTTGCCAGCTAACGTTAGTGTTTGCAAACTCAAACCACATTTGTTGTACACCACTC
>Ga0208793_1000358_pt1 | contig 31261 bp, 24 predicted proteins | sample 17_taG_FD_184092 | JGI IMG/M metagenome (GOLD analysis project Ga0208793, IMG submission 184092) | Marine viral communities from the Subarctic Pacific Ocean - 17_ETSP_OMZ_AT15314 metaG (SPAdes) (version 2) | ecosystem: Environmental > Aquatic > Marine > Oceanic | place: Pacific Ocean | collected... | reverse complement strand
CGAAGTAGCTGAGGATGTAACAGGAATACCTGCTTTACAACCAGAACTAAGAGACCAAGCAGCATATTATGCTACTCTTGTAAATACAGGGATTATGTCCCCGAATGAAGCAAGAGAGGCTTTAGGTAAAGATCCAGTCGATGGATTTGATGAACCTAGAGTACCAGCAAATATCGCAGGCTCAGCAGCAAATCCCGAAGAAGGCGGTAGACCTCAACAGGCTGCCCCAAGCGAAGAGGAATAATATGACAAAAGATATGATGGCTAAAGCATTATCCGACTGGTTTGCAGAAGAAGGAGTCGAGTCAATGGATTTACGAACTTATAAAGATTATGGTAATGACGTACCCGTAAAAGATTATATGCTTAGACGAGCATTTGGATCTTGGAAACGAGTAATATCAGCCATGAAGAAAAGACATCCAGTCGCTGTAGTAGAAGCTCCCGCTCCTGCTCCCGCTCCAAAAGCAAAAACGAAAGCGCCTGCTAAGAAAGCGGAGAAGAAAGATGTCAAATAAAATTTATCACTGGACTAGCACTTTTAAAACATTAGGCGAAACCGACGATGGTGGAGTTGATATTAAAGGATCTGCTAGCACTAACGCTCTTGATAGAGCAGGCGACATAATCGAATCAGATGCTTGGGCAAAAGGTGGATTGGAAAACTATAAAGGTAATCCAATTATTTTGTTCAATCATAATTACGACAAACCAATAGGTCGTGCAAAAGATTTAAAAGTTACAGACAATGGACTGGAGATTTCTGCAAAGATTTCAAAAGGTGCAGGTGATAATGTAACACAACTTATTAAAGACGGTGTCCTTGGGGCTTTTTCTGTTGGTTTCAAAGTCAAGGACGCTGATTATATGACCGAAACCGATGGATATAAGATAAAGGACGCAGAGCTTTTTGAAGTTTCTGTAGTATCAGTGCCATGCAACCAAGGGGCAACCTTTGGATTAAGCAAGTCATTTGATTCTATGGACGAATACAATGAGTATAAGCAAACTTTTTATAAGGCTAACTTAAAAGATTCAGCAGACGCTGTTGAAATTGAGCAGCCAAGTACGGCGAAAGCCAAGGAAATGGAGACAAATATGTCAAAAGAAAATAAATCTCCTGAAAGCAACCCAGAGTTCAATCTTGAATCATATGCTACAGAAGCTGCTGAAAAAGCAGTTGCTCAGTATGCAATGAAACAAGCCGAACTTAAAGCTGCTGAACAGAAGGCTGCAGAAGAAGCTGCTCAAAAAGCATCTGACGAAGCTGAAGTTCAAAAAGCCTCCGAGGAAGCAAAACAGGAAGAGCAAAAAACTGTGATCCAAGCTGGATTAACAGGTGCTGAAAAATTAATGTCTGACGTTGAGTCAAGAGTGAAAGAAGACTATTCTAATTTAGAAGGTGTCGTTAAATCACTTGAAGCACAACTTGCAGAGAAGTCCGAAGAAATCATGAACATTCGTGAGTCTAAAAGACATTTCTCTGACAGACAAGGTAACAACGGTGATTGGAAAAAATCCTTCGAGCAAGACATTACAGATGCTAAATTTGCAGGTCTAGCTACCGGACAAGGATGGAATACTCCAATGGCAAAATCTTTGATGGAAAAAGTTAACACTCATTCAGGTGTTGCTGTTTCATCAGCTGATTTTGAGCAAGTTGTTTCAACAAACATCGAAAGAGATATCGAAAATGAATTAGTCTTGGCTCCTCTATTTAGAGAAATCCCAATGACTTCTGCTAATATGATTATCCCAATCTTGCCAGATAGTGGTTATGCTGAATTCGCTTCAGGTTCCGCTGTTTCAAATGATAACCTCGATATGAGGTCTGCTACTTATGGTGACGACGCAGGGGTTACCATGTCAGAAAGAACTCTTTCAACTAAGAAACTTATTTCTCAATCATTCTTAGGAAATGAGACAGAAGAAGATGCAATTTTACCAATTCTTCCTTTAATTAGAGAGTCTATGGTAAGATCACACGCTAGATCAATTGAAAACTCAATCTTAGCTGGTGATGATGCTGACGGCGTATTCGGTACTAGTGGAGCTTCTTTCGAAGGTTTGCTACACTTAGCAAGAAATGACAGTGATTTTACACAGTCATCTACTGCTTTCGCAACTGATACAGTCTCATCTTTAGAACTTCTTTCAATGAGAAAAAACATGGGCAAATATGGTGTTAACCCAGCAGACGTAGTATACATTGTTTCACAAAGAACATACTATGAGCTACTAGAAGACACTGAATTCCAAGATGCTAACTTAGTAGGCGATATGGCTACTAAACTAAGTGGTGAAATTGGTCAAGTATTCGGTTCAAGAGTACTATTATGTGACGAGTTCGCTACTCCAGCAGTATCTAAATTCGCAGCTATCGCTGTTAACCCTAGAAACTACGTATTACCAAGACTTAGAGGTGTAACCGTTGAGTCTGATTACGAAGTAATTAACCAGCGTAGAGTACTAGTTGCTTCACAAAGAATTGGCTTTATCGATCTAATCGATGGCGTTACTTCTAAGTGGGGACACATGTACAAAGCTAGCTAATATTGGCTTAGACAGGATTCGTGGGGCAGCCTTAATTGCCCCACACTTTTAATAATTATGGCAGATTTAATAACAGTACAAGAGTATAAGAACGCAGAAGGCATTGTCAACTCAAAAGAGGACTCACGTCTTGATATTATTGTACCCCAAGTTAGTAATCTTGCCAAGAAGTATTGCGGTACTTCATTTGTTGATTATTATAGTAGTGATAAAACCGAGACTTTTTCAGTTTCCGACAACTTTACCAGTACTATAATCGTCAGTGAAAGTCCACTTGTAAGTGTGACTTCCGTAAAAGAAAGAAGTACATATGATTCTTCATATGATACTTTAACAACGACTGACTACGAATATTATGTAGATACAGCAGCAGATGCAATAGTAAGAACTACAAAGAGTGGAGCAAAGAAAGCATTTCCACAAGGATTAGGAAGCGTGCAGATTGCTTACCGAGCAGGCTTTAGCGCCACTCCAAGTGATCTCAAATTAGCACTCTTTGACTTAGTAACATACTACTTAAAAGACGAACATAAAGAACGAAGAACAATAGCAGGAGCAACATTGCAGAATCAAGGAACATCTGGAGTACGAGATAACACAGACTTTCCAGATCATATAAAGAGGGTACTTGATTTATATAGAGTAATAATCTAGTGGCTATTAAATATTGGGAGTCTTTACTTCAAGAAGAAGCCTTTAATATTAAGGAACAAACTTTTAGACAAGACACTATGGCAAAGCAAGTTCATAGTTGTAAGCTTGATAAAGGATGGACAAGAGCAGGAATTGAAAGAGGCATATCTGAAGTAAATAAAGATTTAGCAAAGAAAGGTCAACCTCTTATCGATTTATCAAAAAATAGAATTACTAGAGCTGTAAATATTTTTCATAGAGAAGTTGCAAAAGCAAAAGGAAAAAGAATAACTCCTATTGGACCCGATAGATTTGGAGAGTTCCAATATCCAAAACGAGTATTAGCAGGACCGGGAAGTAAAAAGAGTAATGAAGGAAAGATATTTCATGCTACTGAAGACCTAATTGTTGCAGATAACGGTAATAGTATTACTCGTATATTAACAAGTGCTCGATCAAAAATGAAAGACTATTTAGTTGCAAAAGAAGGTTCAGGTGTAAAAGATGTAGTTGCCAAAAGTGGATTAGCATTTGCTCATGGAGAAGCAGGCAATTCAAAATCAACTCTTGGAGCTTTAGGGATTGGTGAGAGTGTTCTTAATAAAGCAAATAGTATTGATGGCGAAGTAGGACTAATGGAAACATTTAAAGGAAATAATGCCCCTTTAGATAATTTACAGAATATAAAAGAATGGGGTGTTGGTAATTTAAGAGATTTTATTTATAATGATCTTCGAATAAAAATGAGGATTAATGAACACGAACAGGGAGACACAGTAAGTTTTAGTGACGAATTTGTAATAGAAACCGCTTTTAAAATTCAAGATGATAGATTTGCAAGTTTATATGATTCAAAGTCTAGAAGTGTTATAACAGGTGAACTCAAAGGAATTAAGAAAACGTTTTTAGAAACTCAAAAGAAAGCATTTCTAAAAAGATTCAGTCGAGGAGATATTACTAAGTTAGAATATGAGTCAAGCCCCAAAGGTAAGACTAGAGCAAAAAATGCAACCATTCGACAAATGGAAAAAAGTTTTAATGCTTTTTTAAAAAAGAATCCGCAATTTACAGTATTGGCTCATGGCGGAGTAAAAGTAAATAAAAAAGCTACTACAAAACCTGTTAATGTAACAGGGAAAAAAGTTGGAAGACCAACAACAAAAAAAGGTAGAAAAGCAAGAGCAGCAAGTAAAGTTGCTGTAACTACTAAACCTCAGAGTTTAAATCCTCTTGCATTAAAAGAATTAATAAATGCTCAGCTACCACAAGAATTACTAGAGCAAATGGGTAGTCCAGCTTTAGTTAATAGAACAGGACGATTTAGACAATCTGCACGAGCAACAAATGCATTGGTTGGACCACAAGGTGGTGTTGAGATAGAATATACATATCAATTAAATCCTTATCAAACATTTGAACCAGGAGGAGCAATGGGTAGTACAGCAAGAGATCCTAGACGATTGATAGGAAATACAATACGAGAAATTGCTCAAAAAATAATGGGAAAAAGATTTATTAAAACAAGGAGAGTTTAATGGCAAGTAGAGAGTATACGACAAGAAGAAGTGCCATTGTAAACGCCTTTGTAGAAAAATTAGACGAAGTAGACGGAACAGGAAAATTTAGAACTGTAGTAGCAAGTACCGCACCCAGACTTTTATTCTGGGATGAAGTAACAGAGTTTCCAGCAGTTCATGTAAATTCAGGTAGTGAAACTAGGGAATATCTAGGAGCAGGCGAAAAATTCAGATTTCTTACTTTAACATTTAGATGTTATGTAAATGAAGAAGATGCAGTAGACGCCTTAGAAATGCTACTTGAAGATGTGGAAACAGTAATTGAAGACAACAATCCAATAACTTATACTAATGGATTAGGTGTAACAACTACTACTATACAAACAACAATAAACTCCATCGACACAGACGAAGGAGTTTTAGAACCTTTTGGAATTGGCGAAATAATAGCGACAGTCCAATATTAATGAAAACGGATAGGCAGAGAATACTCTAGCCGACCCTTTTCAAAGCAATAATAGGAGAATGTAAAATGGCAGATACATTTTATTACTCGAGAGATACATTAGTTCATCTTACTGATAGCGCAGGAGCAATCTATAAGATACCAGTACTAGATGGATTTAGTTTTTCTCAAGCAACCAATGCAACGGAAGTTACATTGAATGAGATGGCAACAGCGGCGGGTGTCAGTAGAAGAGCTAGACAAATGTTTACAGATTCTTACGCTCCTGCAGAATGGTCATTTCAGACTTACATCAGACCTTTTAAATCTGGTGGAGCAGGATCAGGTGGTGAACATTCATCAGTGCATCATCACATGGTCGAAGAGCCTCTATGGAACGCTTTGGCAGGAAGTGGAGCAGTAGGCGCATCTGGAACAGCTTTAACAGCTGATGGTACAGACGCAAATATAGCTTTTACAAATTCAAACAAAGTCGCACTAGATACTTTTGACTTATTTTTCGAAATGGGCAGTGGTAAAGCTAGTTCAACTGTTTATAAAATAGCAGGCTGTGTTGTAAATGAAGTTTCAATTGATTTTGATATTGATGGAATTGCAACAGCAAACTGGTCAGGAATGGGTAAAATTATAACTGAAGAAACTTCAATGTCAACTGCAACTATCTTTGAAGGAACAGCAGCAGCTGATACTAATAACTTTATTAGAAACAGATTAACAGATTTAGTCTTAACTAATGATGTTGTAACAGATACCGTTAACGGAGCAGTCTCAAGTTCTACATCTGTTACTTTGGATAATGGTAGTGCATTAATCAAAGTCGGACAGGTTGTTTCAGGAACTGGAGTAACCGCAGGTACAACTGTATCTGCAATATCAGGTACTACTTTGACACTAAGTGCAGCAATGTCTATTGCAGACGGAGCAACGCTTACGTTCTCAAATGCAGGTATGACTGATACTTATACACTAACACTAACTGGTGGAAACATTACTATCTCAAATAATATGACTTTCTTAACACCAGAAACACTAGGCATTGTAAACCAGCCTTTAGGACATGTTACAGGAACTCGTTCTGTATCAGGTAACTTTACTTGTTACTTAAATACTCCTGCATCTGGTGCATCTAGTACAGATTTATTTGAGGACATCATTGAATCTACTTCAGTAGTGACAAATTCATTTGATTTGACATTTACTATTGGTGGAACAGGAAATACTCCAAGAGTAGTTGCAAACTTAAACAACTGCCATCTTGAAGTACCTACACATTCAATTGATGATATCGTAAGCTTGGAAACAAATTTCCATGCTCTACCAACCTCAGTTGACACTGCGGACGAAATTGATTTTATCTTTATCGGACCAACAGTAACTTAATTTTAGAAGGGAGGGGCAACCCTCCCCTCATTTAACCAGGAAACAGAATGACAGAACAAGAAAACAAATCAGTATCACTAGCGAGTTTATTAACTCCAAGCAAAACAGTTTCAGTTGATTATCCAGGAACGGCTGGATTTTCAGTCGACCTTTGCTACTTGGCAAGGGAAGAACTGCTAAAACTACGAAATCGTTGTTTATCTCAAAAGTTCAATCGTAAAACTAGAGCATTTGATGAGCAATTAGATGAAGATAAGTTTTTAGTAGAGTATGTAAAAGCTGTAATTAAGGGATGGAAAGGCTTAAAATATTCTTACCTCGAAGAGCTTCTATTGGTGGACATTAGTAGTCTAGATCCCGAAGATGAACTTTTATTTTCTCAAGAAAACGCTGAAACGCTGATGAAAAATGCAGCTGATTTCGATACTTGGGTTACAGAAGTAACAGGTGATTTAGAAAATTTTACCAGAGCCAAGTAAGACAAATACTTGGTCTCTTAGACAAACAATACAAAGACGGGCAAGTCACTCTTGATGTTTACTTAGATATGTGTGAACAGACAGGAGCAGACCCTGACCCTGAAGAAATGCCACCAACTACGGAAGATTATCCTTTTGAAGTTCAGGTGGCTTTTTTATTGCATGACCTTTTACCAGACAGATGGGATGGTATGAGTGGATCGTACTTTGGAAAGGATTTATCCGCCTTAGGAACTTTATTGGAAATTTGGGAAGTAAAAGATACCAAAACGACTGTATTTTTCTTGAAACATATTGAAGCAAGAAATTCAGCAAATATAAATAAAGATTTAGAAAGAAAACGTAAAGCCGCAGACAGTAGATCGAAGGCTAAAGGCACTGGGATTAACTCAGCAAATATAAAGAGATAAATGGCAGATTTTAAAGTAATAGGTAAAGTAGTAATCGATGATAATAATAATTTAAAAGTTGTCGGTGCAAAAGCAAAGAAAGCTTCAAAAGAAGTTGATAAAGTTGGGAAATCTGCACATACTGCAGATAGACGTCTTAAAGGAGCTGCTCAAGCTTCCTCAAATACTAGTAAAAACTTCTCTAAAATGTCACAAGGCATTTCTGGAGGTCTTGTGCCTGCCTATGCCACACTAGCGGCATCATTATTTGCTCTTGGAGCAGTCTATAGATCTTTACAAGAAGCAGCTAACTTTGAAACTCTTCAAAAATCTCAAGCAGTTTATGCTGCCTCTACTGGTGTCGCATTAGATACTGTAGCAAGAAAATTACAAATAGCTACTGGACATCAGATTGATTTACAAAAAGCGGGTGAATCAGCAGCTATTATGATTGCAAAAGGTTACAATACTTCTCAAATTGAAGAAGTAGCAAAAGCTTCTCGTGGAGCTGCACAGGCTCTTGGTAGAAACTTTGAAGATACATTTAATCGAATTGTACAGGGTACAACAAAAGCTGAACCAGAACTATTAGATGAACTTGGTATTACATTACGTCTCAAAAAGGCTACAGAAGATTATGGTCGACTTGTAGGTAAAAATGCAGACGAACTAACAACATACGAAAGATCTCAAGCGGTATTAAATGAAACCTTACGACAAGCAGCAGAAAACTTTGGAGAGATTGGAGAAAAAGTACCTGTTAATGCTTTCAATAGATTAGGTATTGTATTCTCAGACTTAATCAAAAACTTCCAAGTAGGAATAGCCCCGATTGCAAATTTCTTTGCAAATGTACTTAGTAATAATGTAAAAGTTGCCGCTTTGGCAATCGGACTTTTTGCGGCTTCAATTATTAAACAAGTCATACCTTCACAAACAGAATTAACAGAAAGACTTCAGAATTGGTCAAATACACACACTGCAAGTTATGAAAAAGCAAAACAAGACTTAGATGAATATCGACAAAAAGTAGAACAAACAAAACAAGGAGTAAAAGCAGCAAGAGCTGCAGGTGCAACAGGTGTACAATCCTCTGCAAAAGTACTCGCAAAAGGAAGTGACTCTCCAGTACTACAACGTGCTGCTACAGGAAAAATGCGAGGAGCAGATAAATCAAACTTAGACAAAGCATTAAGATCTGCAGAGGCTCAATACAAGAAACATGGAAAGATTGTTACAGGTATATTTAAAAATAAAGATATTGCTGTAGTTAGAAGTTTACAAACTAGTTTTACTCAAATGAATATGCAAAGTCAAGGTTGGTTTGCTAAAACAAAAATGGTTGTAAAAAGAGTTGAATTATCCTTCAGAACTCTTGGAACTAGAATAAAAGCAGGATGGACTGGAGTAATGGCAGGTATGGGAGCAATAACAGCAGGTTTTGTTACCTTTGTAAATAAAGCTATGAGTAAAGCTGGATTTATTGGACTTCTTGTTCTTGCTGGACAAATGATAATGGACTTACTACTTAATATAGATAGAATATATAAATCTATACTAGGTGGAGTAGCGAAAGTAATGGACTTTTTAGGTTTTGAAGAAACAGCCGATAATTTACGAACTCATGCAGAAAAAGTTGGTGAAACAGGTATGATGAAGTACGTAAAAGATATGAGAGAAGGAAAACAAGCAAATATGGAATTTAATGAATCTCTCAGTGCACAACAAAGAATACTATCGGAAGTAAACACAATCGTAGACGGATTCAAAAATAAAAATCCCCAAGGATTAAAAGCAGATGAAATTAGAGCAAATGCTTTAAATACTTCAGGAATTATAGGAGAAATTGCAAAAGTACAGGCAATTCAAGATCCCGAAAAACAAGAACAATATGCAAAAGGAGTACGTGAATCATTTAAACGGTTAACAGAGATAATACCAGAACTCGCTGCATTTGGAGATGTTGTTAATTTAGACCAAGATGCACTAGGTGCTTTTGTTTTAAAAATTACTTCAACAGGACAAGCACTAAAAGGATTAAAAAATATACAAGAATCAACAGAAACTCGACGATCTGATGCGTATAAAGGATTTAGATCTGGATTCTTTGGACAAGAAGCAGCATCTATTGAAAAAGCTATGGATGAAATAGCAAACAAGGCGGCAGGCGATGTTTTAACTAGTAGTGATCTTACTTACTTTGAGAAAATTCTTGGTATTAAACTTGATGGCTCAACTGTTGGAGAAGTACGTACACAAGCAACAGAGGCAGTAAGAGCAATTGATTCAGTTCTTAAAAATCGACAACAAAGGCTCATTGATGGAGAAGGGCTTAAAGCTGATCTAGCAGGGCTATCTGGTAGAAAAGACGCAGGAGCACGATTTGCAAGAGAAAAAATACAAATAAAGCAAAATAATTTAGCAACATTAGCAGCAAATGATAAAATTGTAGAGCAACGATATAAAATGAGAGAGTTAAAAGACGATGATCTTTTAAACGCACAAAAAGAATTAGAATTACTAGAAAAACAACGAGATGTAATAATTCAACAATCAAAAGCGTATGAAAAATCTACTACAGATGCGTTTAAAATACAACAAACATTCGCACAAGGAATTGAAAAAATGTTCTATGATATAGCAATGGGAGCAGCAACTGCAAAAGAAGCATTTAAAAGCTTATTTACTCTTATTGTACAAGAAATGGCAAAAATAGCATCAGCTAAATTAGCTGCTTCAATTATGGCACTTCCTGTATTTGGATTAGCAGAAGGTGGAATTATCCCTATGGCTAAAGGCGGAGTTATGAAAGGGTATAGCAGTGGAGGAGTCGCAACAGAACCAACATATTTAGTTGGGGAAGGAAAACACAATGAAGCAGTTGTTCCTCTACCAGATGGCAGAAGTATTCCTGTAGACATGAAAGGAGCTACAGGTGGAAACAATATTAGTGTAAATGTAAATATGACAACAGGAGAAACATCTTCTGAAGGTAGCGGAGACGATATGTATAGATTTGGTAAAGCAGTTGCTGGAGCAGTACAGACAGAAATTCAAAAACAACAACGACCAGGCGGCATGTTAAGCCCTTTCTAAGAAATTATGGCATTCGGAATATATAAAGCAGATAACGGAAATATTACAGGATTCAGCGCACCAGTACAACCTGATAAAGGATTTACTCGTGGAACAGCACCTAAAACTCATACTTTAAGTTTTGGAGATGGCTATGAATCTAGAATTGCAGATGGAATTAATAATTTGAATCAAACACTGAGTGTGTCTTTTTCAAATAGACCAAAAGCAGAAATAGATGATTTAGTCGCTTTCTTTGAAAGTCTTGGAGCAGTAAGTAGATTCAAATTTAATTTAGAAGATAGTAATGAAAGTTCAAGTACAGAAACTATATTATGTATATGCTCAGACTGGTCACAATCTTGGTCATACGATAATTTCTATAGCTTGAGAGCAACATTTAGAAGGGTTTATGAAGCATGACAATCAATCAAGATTTACAAAAACAACAGCCAGGATCTGAACTTGTTACTTTATTTGAACTTGAGAAACCTAATGGGCAGTTTGCTTATTTAACTAGGGGATTAGATGATGATCTTTCAACCTTACAAATGTATGATTATGATAGTCCATCGACACTACGAACTTATGTAGCTTTGCCAATTACTTCTGATGGATTCGACATAAAAGTAACAGGAGCAATATCTAGACCTACTCTAAATGTAACACTTATCAGTACTGCATTTGCGACTCAAATGGGGACTACAGATTTTGATTCTCTTGTAGGTAAGAAAGTAGTCAGAAGATTAACTTTAAAAAGATACTTAAAAGGCGAATCTTCAGATCCAGGTTCAGGCAATACTCCTATTGAATTTACAAGACAAGTTTGGACAATATCTAAAATAACATCAAGAGATGCTGCTTTTATTAGTTTTGAACTTGTAGCACCTTATGATTTACAAGGTGTAAAAATTCCTGCTAGAGAAATAATTTCTAATGCTTGTCCTTGGGAATATACTGGTGCAAGTCCTGACTTAGCAGAACATGCTAAGTGTGGAGGATGTAGTTGGCATAGAGAAAGTAAATATACACCCCATAACTATATTAATGGGCAAGCAATGACTGGAGTAGAGTTTACAGTATATGTTAATATAGACAATGAATCTATAGTTCCAGCATCTACTAGTTTTACAAATTATACAACTGCCTCAAGTGGTACAAACTTTGCAGTAGAAGCTTTTGTTAAGACAACTGCAACAGCAACAAAAGTAAATTCAAATGGCACATTATCAAGCGCAAATATAAATGAGTATTGGCAAGTAGCAACAGCTGGAGCAAAATCTGCACTTGGAACTCCTTCTGATTCAAATTCAAAATTTGAAAGAGTAAGAGTACATCAAGGAGCATATTCTGCAAGCACAGCTTATAGCGCTTTTACAGATGACAGACTCAATGATATAGTAACGCATACTAGTGGAGGAACCACTTTTATCTGGAAAACTACTGTATCACATACAGGGAATACTCCAGGATTTAATAATTTTTGGAAACGAGCAGATGAATGTGGGAAAACATTAACGTCTTGTGGAAAGCGCTTTGGATTTACTCCAATTGATATAACAAGCGCATCCTCTTTAGGAAAAACCGAAATTAACTCAACAGTAACATTACCATTTGGAGCGTTTCCAGGATCAAAAAGTTTCAAATGAAGTTTCTCGATGAAATATTTGCTCAGGCAGCTACTGAGGCACCTCGTGAAATGTGTGGACTTATTGTTGAGCAAAATAACAAAGAAAAATATATTCCTTGTGAGAATATATCCACAGAAGAAAATCAATTTGAAATTGACGGAAAAGTTTTAGGCAAGTATCAGTTAATTTCTAAAATAAAATATATAGTCCATAGTCACTATATGCAAAATTGTCATCCAAGCAAGCATGACAAAGATATGTCAAAAGCATTGCAGATACCATATTTAATTGTATCATACCCAGATAAAGGAGTAGAAATATATGACCCACGTTAAGTTAATGGGAGAACTCGGAGAAAAGTTTGGCACTGACTGGCATATGAATGTCAAGAATTTTCGTGATATTTTTAAACTTATTGAATGTCAAACAGAAGGCTTCAAATCTTATTTACTAAAATGTGCAGAAAAAGGCATAGACTTTGATATCTTAAATGGGGCTGATTTAGTTGAGGATGGTTTTGCAGTAATGCTAGAGCATCCAAAAGATACTATAATTATTACTCCAAAAGCTGCTGGTGCAGGTGCAAGCGATGTAATTAAAGTAATTGTAGGTATTGTGCTTTTTATGTATGGATATGACTTTATTATGAATCTAGGAGGACCTTTTACGGAAACAACTTCAGGCACTCTGAATATGTCCGCTACAGGAGGAGGAACTGTAGAAATATCTACTACACAACTAACAACTTATGGAGAAATAGCTGCAGCCGGTACCCAATTATTAGGAGCAGGTTTAGCAATGTCAGGTGTTACAGGATATTTTACTCCAGATAGCCCTTCTGAAGCAGGAGAAAGTTATTTATTTGATGGACCACAAAACAACACAAAACAAGGAGTTCCTGTACCTTTATTATATGGAGAACTAATTGTAGGTGGAGCAATCACAAATTTTGGTTTTATACCAAACAGAGTAAATTTTGAACAAACAGGATATACACTTGTTGAGCCAGATGATTCATCTCCTCCAGGATCATGGGGAGACTACGGTCAAGATACCGATGGACATAATCAAGCAGGTGGGGGCGGAAATGGAGCGTCAGGACAAAAGAAATGAGTAGTTTTTTACAAAATATAATAAATGCCACACAAGGTAGTGGAACAACTGCAGGAGGATTAACTCAAGGTAGTTTTAGTTCAAATATTACAAATAGTCCAAACGAATATCAAACAGCAGTAATATACGATCTTATTTCGGAAGGACCTATAAAAGGGCTTGTAGCAGGCACAGATTCCATTTATTTAAATCAAACTCCTGCAACCATCGGAACAACTGGAGTTAAGAATAATATTGCAGAAACAAAAGATGCAACTTTTACAGCAAGCTCACTAACTATTGTAGATAATTTTAATAGTATGTTTACAGGTTTAGCAACTACAGATGGCGATAGATTTATAACTATAGTAGGAGCAAAAAAACAATTAGCAAGTGGAATCAGCACAACTGCAGGTAGTACAAGAGTAACAGCAGGTTCAAGTTTTTTCAATTCAAATGATGTTCATATTAGTGGATTACTTGATGGCATGTCTGAAAAAATAAGAATTCCTGGAGCTGGAGCAAATGGAGGCACTCTTGTTGCTAGAATTATAAAGTTTAATTCTGCGACTTCTATAGATGTAGATATTCCAGCAGGAGCTTCTGTATCAAATGTAACTGCCGCTATAGATAAAGTAGGAAAAATAGCATCAATAACAAATTCTACAACAGCGGTAATATCCAATATCTCATCTAGAGGAACAGACGCTAGAAATGTTGCGAATGTTACAGCTTTTACTACTACTCCTAGATCAGATATAAACTCTGCACCTATCTATAATCATGGCTCTTTTCAGTATGCATTTATGAATGGATATAGAAGTCAACCTTATCTTCAAAATTTTCCAGGAATTGGCAGTGGCTCAATAGTGTATGGAGCAAATGCAGAAATACAACAAACTGATCTATCTTCTTTAACAGGCTCACAGAGTAATGTTACTAGTGGAGGATATACTACAGCATCCGGGAATGCAACAGCATCTCCTATTACAATTTCAGCCACTACAATGGGTATAACTAATCAATCTGAAATTGATAAATTAAAACTTACTTTTAAATTTCCGTTGATGCTTGCAAACAAAAAAAGTTCGGGAGATGAAGCTTCTGCTCATGTAGAGCTTCGAATATTCTTAGGTTATAAGAGAGCAGGAGATGGTTCCTTTACAGAAACTTTAATTTTTGGACCAACAGATGCTCAAATACAAGGTAGAGCAAGCGGTAAAAAAACTTCTAATTTTAATGGTAGAGCTGGAGGTAAAAATACTGGTCTTGTTGAAGCAGAGACTAAAGCTCCTTTTATTGAAACTTTCACTATTGATTTACAAGAATTTCAACCTTTTACAGATTTTCAAGTAAAAATCGAACGAGTTAATCCAACTAATGCAAGGCATGGTGACTATGATCATAATAACCCCTGTACTCTACAATCTATTGAAGCAGTATTAGAAGACAAATTATCTTATCCTCTTTCGGCATATGCAGCAGTAATATTTGATGCGCAATCTTTTGGTAGTTTACCTGTTCGAGGATATCATGTACAAGGACGACTTATTCAAGTACCCACAAATTATTTTCCACGACAAGAAGGAAATAGAAGTCTTGCAGATTATGACAGAAACGTAACAACAGGTGCAGATTCAGGTGGGACATATCAACAATGGGACGGTAATTTTAGAGGCGACAAAGAAACATTTACCTCTCCAACCAATCCAAACCATGAACCTGTTTACTCAGATAATCCAGCTTGGGTATTTTATGATTTAGTAACTAATGATAGATATGGTATTGGGAAATATATAAATTCCTCAGAAATTGATAAGTATGAGTTATTTAGAATTGCAAAATATTGTGATGAATTAGTTAGTGATGGACAAGGAGGAACAGAACCAAGATTTACTTGTAATTTATATCTATCTCAAGCAAAAGATGCTTTAAAAGTTTTAAAAGATGTTACAAGTGTATTTAGAGGTATGATGTACTGGTTGGATGGACAGATTCAGTTTTCACAAAATAAGTTCCAAACTCCTGTATATACATTTTCAAAAGCAAATGTAATTGGAGGAAAATTTCAATATACCTCATCAAAACAAGAATATAGAAGTAATCAAATTAGAGTTACTTGGAATGATCCAGAATCAATGTATAAGAGAGCAGTAGAAGTTGTAGAGGACACAAATAATATTATTGAAACTTCTAGAGTTGTCTCAAAAGATGTAGCCGCTTTTGGATGTACTTCAAAAGGACAAGCATTTAGGTTCGGAAAATGGCATCTACTTTCAGAGATATTTGAAACAGAAGGAGTTAGTTTTGAAACAGGATTAAATGGCGGATTTCTAAAGCCAGGAGATGTAATATTTGTACAGGATGGAGATAGAGATCGTCTTCGATTTAGTGGTAGAACTTCAGAAAGTAGTACTACAACTACTATAAATATTGATAGTGCAGTAGACTTATCAAGTGGAAATACTTTTAAGCTATCTGTAGTTTTCCCTTCAGGAGGAGCATTTTTAGCCCAAGACAGTGCTACAATTAATAGTGTATCTTATGCAAGAGGCGACTATATTCCATCGGCAATCGTTGGAAGTACCTTAGTAACTTTAGATACAGATGCAGAAGTAGCAAATGCTGTAGATGATAGTGGTAACCCTATTGTATTATCATGGAATCCTAACAGTCGAGTAGAAACAAAAACAATTTCAAGTACAGGCAACTCAGTAACTGCTGTACAGGTGTCTAGTGCTTTTAGTAGTGCTCCAGCTCAAGATATGTCTTGGGCGATTAGAGAGTTTAATAGTTCAGGAGAATTACTTGCAGGCTCAGCACAACAATATGTTGTAACAGGAGTTAATCAACAAGAGTCTGTAAAATTTGCAATTACTGCGATTAAATATGATTCAAGAAAATTCGATTTAGTAGACAGAGGATATGTACTTGAACCTGAGGCAAATAACATTAAATCTCTACCTTCTTACCAAGATGAAGTTCCTGTACCAAAATCTCTTACTCTATCTTTAAAGCAAGATGTTAACCCTAATGTAGAAGATGATACATCCGTAACGGGAACTCCGAAAATACTACGAGTCCAATGGCAACATCCTACTAGCATAAGAACAGATAACTCAGGAAGTGCTGTTAACTCGATTTATGAACATCTATCACACTATGAAATTAGACACAATGTAAATTCTAGACCTGTATTTGAAAAAATAATCGCTACAAAAGATACAAATTTTATTGATATACCAATATCAAGATATGGACTATTTACTGTAAGAATAAAAACAATAAATACTTCAGGAATGAATTCTGCAGTTGTTCAAAAATCTATTGAGATAGGTAATCAACAAGGATTACCAAGTCCAACACAAATCGGAAGATTATTTCCAGGTGGCTCACTCAATGCAGGACTTAGTATTGATTCAAGTAGTGGAGTCGCAACAATTAGTTCGTCTACTTATACCTTCTTTTCCAGAAACGAAGAAGAATTTATACTTTCTGGCACAGGTACAGGAAATACACAGCAAGCGTTTTCAGGAATGGGAGCAAGTGCAGAAGCATACTTATTATTTGATGCAGATGCAACTTCGGATCATCTAAAAGCAGTAGAGCTAAAAACTGATACAGCAGCACAAGATGCTGATGGAAATGCTTTTAATTTTGAATACTTTGCAGAAGTCGGAGCAGCAAATGCAGGCATATCAAGTGCTTCAGGTACTGTAACTATCGAAAACGAAGAAGGAACTGTAACAGGTTCAAGTACTTCTTTCTTGAGTGATTATAATGTAGGAGATTTATTTATTGTTGGAGCTGCGGGTTCTACTCGTTTCATGGCAAGAATTAATAGAATAACATCTGATACTTCTTTAGAACTTGATACAGTTGTACCGAGAGCATATTCTGGAACTTCTATATTTAAACAGAGTTTTAAACCTGATGTTGTAAGAGATACTATTATTGCAAAAGTTATAACAAGTTCAGGAACTGTCTATACTTTTGAAATAATATACTCACTTACAGCAGGAGTAGTAGGAGCAGATGGAGCAAACGGTCCAAAGACATTAACACACTTTGTATATCATCAAGCAAGTTCATCAAGTGCACCTGCCACTCCTTCCGCAACAAGTTATACATTTAGTACAAATAGTTTTGCAGGTTTAACAAGCGGATGGGCAACAACCCCACCAACCTTTGCAGCCGGTAATACGAACAAATACTGGTATTCATACTTTGTGGCAGAAGAAAATACAGCAGGTGGAGACACCGCATCGGGAAGTAATTTGACTTTCCAAGCGTCTCAACAAGGTATTGGATTTAGTGGACTTGTAACATTCACAAGTGGAAGCAGTGGTGCGATAACAGGGTATGATCCAGCAGATATTATTAATAATAATACTACTACTATTGACGGTGGAAAAATAACAACAGGAAGTATTGATGCCGATAGACTATCAGCAAATACAATCACTGCAGCAAAGATAGCCGCAGGAGCCATTGAACTTGATGGCACTTTAATAGGAAACAATACTTTACCAGCATCAAAAGGTGGAACAGGTTTAACAAGTACTGCAACTTTAACAAATAGTAGTATTTCAATAAGTTCGAGTGGTGTATTAAGCGGAGCAGGCGGTGGAACAGTTTCAGCAAGTGCATTAGGAGCAAATACAGATTCAACTGCTGCCATACGAGCAGGTACCACTTCATCAGATGTAGGACTTGGAAGTGTAGCAAATAAAAATGAAAGAGATCAACTTAAGGGAGCTTTCACTAACTCTCTTACATTTATAAGTTCAGGAAACATTTTTCTTGGAATATCTAGTGCATCTGCAACAAACTACATTGAACTAAGTGCTGCAAATGCAAACATAATAATAGCGGACAATACATAATGGCAAAAAGAGTTTTATTAGGAAAAATATCATCAGGAGTTTTTGGACTTCGAATTTCACGAAAAGGAGTAGATGTAACAAGTGCCTCTGGAAAAGATTTGCTCTTTGATAGCACAACAAATTCAGGACTTGGAAGATACTTTCGAAAGTTTAGTAGTGCAACAGCATCTGCAGGTTTTAATAACTTTATACCAACGAGTGGGGGAACTGCAGATACTGAGAATACTTCAGGTACGGAATACCATCCTTTGTTTTTATACTTACAGGACGGAACTGGAATTCAATATGATACTAGTTCAACTTCTTACTATACTACAGCGTCAGGAAATAGAGTAGCAGACTCAAATGGAACAACAACACTTTCAGATGATTCAGTATTAACTGGGACTTCCATAACTCAAAGAGTACAAGAACGATTAGATATGTTTGCATTTAATTCAGGAGCAGATACAAACTTAGGAGACCCTTCTCCTATTAATAGTACTCGTCATGCAGGATTCCCCGTTACTTTTACAGCAAACGCATTAGATCATGGAACAAATTTAAGATATTTTGCACCTGCGAATACTGCAAATCAAACTTATTCATCAAACACAGCAGGCGGATATGCAAAAAGACTTGAATTCAGAAAAGCGAATGGAGAATCGTTAAATAGTAGATTTATTTTTGGAGATACAAGTGGTAGTTGGTATTATACACTAGACAAAGGTCGTATGGGAGGCAATCCTCCAACAAATGTAAAAGTAGGAGTATTCCGTATACCCTGTGGGTATGGATATATGACTTCAACATATATGGGATTTTAAAATGGCAAAAAGAGTTTTATTAGGAAAAAGAGGAAGTCAATTTGGATTATTTATCTCAAAAGCAGGATTTGATGTAAGTGATACAAGTTTACATGAAGATAAATTAATGTTTTCTACAAGTTCAAGTATTGATGAATATTTACAATTTACACCAATCGGAAATACAAGTGCAAATACAACTGCAGATACAGCTACAGTAACTGGAGTCGGAGCTTCAGCAACTCCTACTATCTCAGTTCCCGATAATGACTACAGTAAACTGGTTATATTTCAGACAGAGGGAGTTGGTTATGTACCTCTTGCCACCTCGACTGGAGGCGCTACAAGTACAACAGTAACAAAACCAGGTAGTTTTACTAATTCAGGACTAAGTAATTCAAATGTAGCGGGTGATTATAAATTTGCAGCTATTGGAGATATATTCTAATGGCAAAAAGATTACTTGTTGGAAAACGAGGTAGTAATTTTGGATTATTTGTTTCAAGACCAGGAGTTGATGTAACAAACACTAGTACTACTGGCGGAATGAGTTTTGATTCAAATGCTATTGAAAGTCCTAAAGTTGTTGGCTATGGACAAGGAATACTTAGCCCACGCACTACAGGAGACTTAACATATGATGAGGCTAAAGCTATTTATACTGGAGCTTCTTCGGCGTCACATGTTGTAAGAGTATCACATGGATTAAGTTATAAACCTCTTGTATTTATAAGATGGAGTTATGGGGGAGATTTATCAAGTTCAAAAGCAGTGCGTACTTACAATATGGGACATTCTTGTTCTAATTTTTTAAACTTTCAGTTTAGTTTTGGAGGAGGAGCCTACTATGCTAATAATGAAATTGGAATGGGATTAAAAGCCGAAGTAGATACAACTTATTTATATATTGCAAGTATGGAATGTGGAGCAACAGGGCAATCCACACTACTAGGATCAACAACACACACAAAATTCGATGGCGTAAATATTTATTACGCTTATGTAATAACAGACGGAGCAGACAAAGGAGTATTTTTATGAGTCAGTATACAGTTTTTTATAACTCTGACAAAGAGATTGAAATGGTATTAAATGGACAAGCCGATTCGGCAACTATTTCAGCACAAGAAGGAACAGGACTATCAACTTTAGTAGTAGATGTAGATGATACACCTACTTCTCACTATTATGTAAATGATGCAGAAGATGCAGTAGTTCGAAAAACAGAACTAGGCATAACTTTAGATTCTATGGAAAAAGAAATTGACCAACAGTTTACTTTTTCAAATGTACCGCAAGGAACAACAATAGCAATTAGTGGAGTAATATCTGGTACAATGGATGCAAGCGGAACTCTTACTCTTACAGCAAAAACAGCAGGAGAATGGAGAGTAGTATTTACAAAAGACAAATTCTTCGAAGTAGTTTATAAAATTTTTGTAAAAAGGAGAACACTATGAATATAGATTTAGAATATAGCGAACAAACACACGCCATGAAAAGAATTGATTATTTTCCATATATTGGAGATCAGCTTGATGCATTATGGAGAGACATAGATGCTGGCAAGTTTGGAGAAACAGCAAAAACTGGAGAATGGTACTTGTCTATAAAAGCAGTAAAAGATAAATATCCCAAAGGATAAAGTATAACGATTTCACATTCCAAAAATAATCCTTGACATCAGGTGTAATTTTTTGGTATAATTAATTCATTGGAGGTATAAGAAATAACCATGAGTGCTGGTAATTACAATATAAAAATAGATCAGGGATCAGATTTCTCGTTACAGCTTACTGTTCAAGAAGATGGATCCGCAAAAAATCTTACAGGCTTTAGTGCACGTGCACAGATGCGCCCCACAATCGATTCTAGTACTCTTACAGCTACGTTCACTTGTACAATATCAAATGCTAGTAGTGGAATACTAACTATGGCACTTGCAAATACACTAACAGACGATATAGATGTGGGACAGTATTACTATGACTTAGAGTTATTTACAAGCACTACCTCACAAAGACTTATACAAGGAACAGCAACTGTAGCTGGTGAAGTAACAAGATGAGCCGTATAGGGCAAAATAGACTTGCAAGAACAAATGTTATTGCAGCTCATCCTACAATTTCTATTACAGAAAGTGCACTTAATGACATAATTGCTAATATTACAACTACTTCACAATCAATACAGGTAGAACAATTTTTTCGTGCATTTGTAGCACTTGATGTAGTTTCTTCTACTCATAATACAATATCAGTAGCAAATGTACAAGACGCAATAGAACAATTAGAATCTCAGTTTTCAAGAGGAGATACAGATCCTACTACAAGTAGTGAAACTTATCTTGACAATGGAGATTTATTTTATAACACAAATACAAATCAATTAAAGGTTTATAGAGATGGAGTATGGCAAATTCTTCTTCAAGCAGAAGGAGACATGGATACATTAGATGGGAGTACATTTTAAATGGCAACAACAATCACAGTAGTTGAAGATGTAACAAGCGTTAGTATTAGCGCAATCTCGCCCACTGATGCATCAACCAATGCTGCTAACTTAACATTTACACCTCATAATGTTATAACTGCTACTAATGTACAAGATGCATTAGAACAATTAGCAGATCAATTTTTTAGAGGAAATGATGTACCAAGTGCATCAACAACAAATTTAGAAGAAGGAGATTTCTTCTATGATCTGAATGATAATCAGCTCAAAGTTTACAGAGAAACATCATCCAACGTTTTTCAGTTCGTACCCCTAGCACAAGCAACAGGCGACATGGAAACAGTAGATGCGGGGAGTTTTTAAGACTCCATTAGGAAAATAAAATGGCAACAACAATTAAGATAAAAAGATCCACAGGTACTTCGGCTCCAAGTAGCCTTACTGCTGGTGAGTTAGCTTATACAGGTGGAGCGGGCGCACAAGGCGGCGCAGGCTCCAGACTTTTTGTAGGTAATCCTGCAGATGGCACTAATTTAGTAATCGGTGGTAAATATTTCACTGATATGCTTGACCATGTACATGGTACAAATACAGCGAGTTCAGCACTAATTGTTGACTCGAATAAAAAGATAAATGAATTATTAAGTGGTAACATTGTAGTTACTGGCTCAAGTAATACTATTTCTACATCAAGTGGTACTCTTACTATTGCTCCTACAGGTAATTTAATAATTACTCACGGCGGTACAATAGATTTAGATGCTCAAGCAAACGTAATGTCTATTATTGACAATAACGCAGCTTCTCTTGATATTAAAGAAGGTTCAACTTCTTACTTAAAATTCGTAACAACAAATTCCAGCGAAAAGATAGTAGTCGGACAAGACACTACATTCGCAGATGATGTATCATTACTTTCAGATGCAGCCGTCTTAAACTTTGGAGCAGATTCAGAAGTTAACTTAACTCATGTTGCCGATACTGGTTTACTTCTTAATAGCACTAGCGTTTTCCAATTCAGAGATTCAGCACTAAGCATCGGATCTTCTGCAGACGGACAATTAGACATCAATGCAGATACATTATTAGAAATCACAGCACCAACAGTACAATTTGATACTGATGGTCAAGTAGTATCTTTTGGAGCAGACGGAGATGTAACACTTACACACGTTGCTGATACTGCATTACGCCTTAACTCAGGCATGGCACTACAATTCAGAGATTCTGCAATCGGCATTAACTCTAGCACAGATGGACAATTGGATGTAGATGCTGACACAGAAGTTGAAATCACAGCACCAGTTGTTGATATCAATGCTTCAACATCAGTTAATATTAGCAATGACCTTAAACTTGACAGCGATTCAGCAGTCTTAGGATTTGGTGCTGATAATGATGTAACACTTACACACGTTGCTGATACAGCTTTAATGCTGAACAGCTCAATGGCTTTACGATTCAGAGACTCTGCACTAAGCGTATCCTCTCCTTCAGATGGTACATTAGCAATCGCAGCTGATACAGAAGTCGACATTACTGCAACAACTATTGACATCAATGGTAATGCAGATATTAGTGGATCACTTGGTGTTGGTTCAACAACAGCTTCTACTTTAAAAGTTTCAGACTTAACAAACAATAGAATTGTTATTGCAGGTACATCTGGTGAACTTGAAGATGATGCCAACTTTACATTTGACGGCACAACATTCGCAGTTACAGCCGCTACAGATATTACTGGTGACTTAGATGTCGACAACATCAATATTAATGCAAATACAATTTCTAGCACAAATTCAAATGGTGATATAACACTATCTCCAAACGGTACAGGCACAGTTAAAGTTCCTTCAGGTTATGATGATAGAAGTGGACAAAATGCACTTACTCTTGTAACAAAAGGATATGTTGATGCAGTAAAACAAGCACTTGATATTAAAGATTCAGTACATGTAGCTTCAACAGCAAACGTTGCTTTAACAGCAGGTTCTTCTGGACTAGAAGCAGGTGACGCAATTGATGGCGTTACTCTTGTAGCTGGTGATAGGGTTCTTCTTAAAAATCAAACAGATGCCTCTGAAAATGGTATCTATGTAGCAGTTGCTTCAGGTGGTACACCTGCTCGTTCAACTGATGCAAATGCAAGTGCAGAAGTTACTTCTGGTATGTTTGTATGGGTTGAAGAAGGTACTGCTAACGGAGACCAAGGTTATGTGCTTACAACAAATAATGTAATTACATTAAATACTACTGACTTAACATTCACACAATTCTCAGGTGCTGGTCAAATAACAGCAGGGAATGGTTTAACAAAATCTGGTAACACAATTAATGTAGTTCCAGATGCAGTAACTTTATCTGTAACAGCAGATGAAATCAAATTAAAAGGTGATGTAACAACAACAGCACTTGGTGACTTATTAATTGGTAAAGCGTCAGATGGCGGTTACAAACGATTAGCAGTTTCATCAGGTGGTGCAAATCAATTATTACAAATTAATTCTTCAGGAAACGATCTAGAGTTTACAAATACAATAGACGGAGGAACATTCTAAAGAATCTCTATATAGAGTAAGACAACAGGACAACCATAAATATGGCTACAATACAACTAAAGCGGTCAAATACTGCTGGTGCAAATCCTACAACTTCTAACCTTGCGTTAGGAGAAATGGGTATTAATACCAAAGACGGAAAATTCTTTTTAAGAAAACATGTCGATGGAAATACTAGCGGAGATGCAATATTAACCTATGCTCCACAAGGGATTAATCCTTTTGGTACGCAAACTTATGAAACGAAAGTCGTTACAAAAACTGCTGCGCATCCATACAATGGTTCTGGCAGTTCGAGTGGTTATACTATTGATGGTTTAGAGAGTCCTTATTTACTTCTTGTTCCTGGAAATACATATAAATTTGATCAAGCAGATTCAAGTAATAGTGGTCATCCACTTCGATTTTATTTAGAAGCAGCTAAAACAACTGCTTATACAACAGGTGTCACAACAAATGGTACTCCAGGTTCTTCTGGAGCGTATACTCAGATTGCAGTTACTACATCAACTCCCCAAGTTTTATTCTATCAATGTTCCAATCATGGATTCATGGGTTCAGCTTCGTACTCTGTTTCAGACGCAATAGCAGATGGCAAAGTAGGAACAGCTCAAATAGCAACTAATGCTGTAACTTCAACAAAGATTGCTCAAAACTCAATTCTAACAAAGCACATTGACGATAACCAAGTAACAGCAGATCAAATAGCAGATGCAACAGTTACTACAACTCAGATTGCTGCAAATACTATTGCAACAGGAAACATTGCAGACAATGCAGTAGACGGTACGAAGATTGCACAAAATAGTATTCTTACTAGACATATAGACGATAATCAAGTCACAGCAGATCAAATAGCTGATGCAACTATTACAACAACACAGATAGCAGCAAATACTATTGCTACAGCAAACGTTGCAGATAACGCTATTGATGGAACAAAAATAGCATCAAATAGTATTCTTACTCGACATATTGATGACAACCAAATTGGTATAGACCAGTTAAATGTAACTGATGGATCAAGTGGACAAGTACTCAAAACAGATGGTAGTGGAACTTTATCTTTTGGTACTGTAACAAGTGGTGGAAGTGCATCAAATAGTTTTGAAACTATTGCTATATCCGGACAGAGCAGTGTAGTTGCAGACTCTTCTACAGACACATTAACACTTGTAGGCGGAACAGGAATTACACTTACAACAAATGCTAGTTCTGATACTATTACAATTACAGGAACAACAGGAATATCAGCAAATGCTGTAACCGCAACACACATAGCAACTGGAGCAGTTGGAGCAAGTGAACTTGCAGCTACTGCAGTAACAGCAGGGGCTTATACAAATGCCGACATAACAGTCGATGCAGATGGTCGTATAACATCAGCTTCAAACGGGACAGCAACTGTAGCAGACGGAGCAATAACAACAGCTAAATTAGCAGACGACGCTGTATCGGCAGCAAAACTTGCAGACACAGCAGTAACAGCGGGAACATACGGTTCTACAACTGTTTCACCACAAATTACAGTAGATGCACAAGGAAGAATAACAAATGTATCAAATCAGACAATCTCTGGCGGAGGTGGGGGATCTGGTGGTATAGGTCTAAATCAAACTGTTAGTGTATATGAAGGATCAGGAGACGGTTCAACAACAGCTTTTAATACTGGAACAACAATAACAAATGAAAATCTAACTTGGGTATTTATAGACGGTGTATATCAGGAAAAAGGAGCATATTCAACATCTGGTTCAACAGTAACATTTAGTGCTGCACCACCAAATGGAACAAGTGTAGAAGTAAATAATTTATCGAATGTAACTACAGGTGGAGCATTTAATCATAACTCATTTAATGGAGATGGCTCTACAACAGCATTTACACTTTCAAAAGCACCAGGCTCAGACACAGACTTAATTGTATTCATAGACGGTGTATACCAAAATGCAGATTCATTCAATGTAAGTAGCACAACTCTTACATTTGATACTGCACCAGCAAATAGCACAAAAGTTATAGCATACACAATCGGTGGTGTTGTAATGGGCAAAGCTTCAACAGTTGATACATTTAATGGTAATGCTTCTACAACAGCATTTACATTATCACTCGATCCTGTAAAAGAAGAAAATACGCAAGTATATGTTGGCGGTGTATATCAGCCAAAAGGAACATATGCTGTAAGTGGCACAACACTTACTTTCTCAGAAGCTCCACCAAGTGGAACAGGTAATATTGAAGTAGTTATAAATCAAATTACAACTCTTACTGACGTAGGAGCAAATGCAGTAACAGCAACTTCCATTGCAGCAAATGCAGTTGGCTCTGCAGAGATTGCTGCAAACTCAGTAGATTCAAGTGAGTTAGTCACTGGTTCTATTGATACAATACATATTGGGGATGACCAAGTAACAAATGCAAAACTTGCAGTAAATTCAGTCTCAGCAGTAGAACTTGCAGGAAACTCAGTAACAAGTACACAGATAGCAGCTAACCAAGTTGCAGCAAGTGAAATTGCAACTGGTTCTGTAGCAACAATACATATAGCAAATAATGCAGTATTAACACAACATATAGATGACAATCAGATTGGCTTAGATCAATTAAATGTATCGAATAGCTATAGCTCTGGACAATTATTAGGTTATTCTGCAACTAGTAGCGAGTTACAGTGGGAAACTGTAAGTGCTGGACCTACATTCAAAGAGGGTGGAACAAACTTTACTGATTCAATAATGATTGGTGATAACGCTACTGGAACTTTAAGTAGTGCAACTAAAAATACTGCATTAGGTGTAAATGTTTTTGCAGCTTTAACTTCAGGTACTAATAATGTTGCTATTGGTTATGATGCATTAACAGCCAATACTACAGGGGGTAGTAATACTTCTGTAGGGTACAAGTCTTTAGATGCTAATACTACAGGTGGTAGTAATACATCTGTTGGTAAATCTGCTATGGGTGCTGCTACTACAGGTAATAATAATACAGGGCTAGGAGCAGGAGCTTTAGGTTCTTTAACAACAGGTTCACAAAATACTGCAGTTGGAACTTCATCAGGTGGTGGTACTACAGCTTCAAATAATACTTCAGTTGGTTATGCGGCTTTAACAGTAAATACTACAGGCTCAGAAAATACTGCTGTAGGTGCTTTAGCAGCTGATGCCAATACCACAGGTATAAATGTTACTGCAATCGGTTATGGTGCTTTGTCAGCAAATACCACAGCAAATAATGGAACTGCTGTTGGTAAAAATGCTTTAGCTGCAAATACTACTGGGGCTCATAATGTCGCTGTAGGTAAAGATTCTTTAGTTAACAATACAACAGGTGCTAGTAATGTAGCAATTGGTAAAGATTGTTTAGCTGCTAATACCACAGCGTCAAACTGTACAGCTGTGGGCATTAGTGCTTTAAGAGCAAATACTACAGGTGAAAATAATACAGCGGTTGGTGCACTAGCCTTATATGATTCTACAACTTCTACAGCAAATGTAGCTGTAGGACACGCAGCACTTTTTGAAAATACTACAGGAGCTGATAACACCGCAGTCGGCAAATCAGCAATGCTTTCAAACACCACAGGTACACAAAATACAGCACTTGGTAAAGATGCTTTAAAATTAAACACCACAGCACCTTATAATACAGCAGTTGGTTATGGCTCTTTAAGTGCAAATCAAACTGGGAATCAAAATACTGCTGTAGGATATTTATCTTTAGCTGCGAATACTGCATTAAAAAATACAGCAATTGGTGCTTATGCACAATATCAAAGCACCACCGCACAAGAGTCTACAGCAATCGGTTACGCTGCTTTAGCAGCTTTAACTACAGGTCATTATAATACAGCAGTTGGTAATGGTGCTCTTAGTTCTGCAACAGATGCACATTCAAATGTTGCAATTGGATATTCAGCAGCATCTTCTTTAGTAACATGCTCACCTTATCAAACACGAAATAATGTAGCTATTGGTAAACAAGCATTAGAAAATCAAGTAACCCAAGAAGATAATATAGCAATTGGCTATCAAGCATTAGGCACTGGTAATAGTGCATCTAATTCACAAATTGTAGCAATAGGTACACAAGCAGGTGGTGCTGCTGCTCACGCTGCTTATGGTGGTACTTATGTTGGCTATCATGCTGGTAAAGCTATTACAAGCGGTGTTCATAATACTATTATTGGAAGAAGTGCTGGACAAGTGGTTAGCTCAGGGGGTCTTAACACTTTTGTAGGAGTTTATGCGGGAGATACCACAACAACGGGTACGGGAAATCTAGCTATAGGTTATGGCATGCGGACTTCAGCTACAGGAAGCGTAAGAGGACACATTGGTTATAATAACGGAGATACAGGAACAGCCGATTACGCAATAACTTTTGGAAGAATGGGTACTGACTGGTCAAGACTTTCTTATGGTGGTTCTAGTTTTTCCACTGGTTCTGACAAACGCAAGAAAAAAGACATTGCAGATCACCCACTAGGCTTATCTTTTATAAATCAATTACGAACTGTCAATTATCACTTTAGAGCGCCAAATGATGTTCCTACCGATTGGGACACTTATAAAGAAAAAGTAGAATGTTTCACTTGTTTAGGTGCAGACTCTGACTGCCCTGATTGTGGCGGTACAAATAAAGTTGCTGCAGATCAACCCGCAATAAAAACTTGGCAAACAGGTATGTTGGCACAAGATGTTAAATCAGCACTTGACAATCTAGGCGTTGATGCTGAGAAGTTTAATGGTTGGGGTGTAGAAGATGATGGTATGCAAACACTTGATTATGGTCAATTTGTTATGCCTTTAATCAAAGCACTACAGGAAGCAGACGATAAAATAGATGCCTTAACGGCAAGAATAGAGACACTAGAGGGATAACATGGCACTTACAAAAATATCAACAGGAGTAATCGCAGCAAACACTTTAGCAACTGCAAATATTGCGGATAACTCTGTTGACGCTACAAAAATTGCTTCAAATAGTATTCTTACTCGGCATATAGATGACGATCAGATTACAGGAGATCAACTTGCCGACAATATAACAATCGCAGGTAATTTAACAATTACTGGAAACTTAACAACAAATGGTTCTAGCGTAACAAATTCTTCTAGCAATACAACTATCGAAGATGCAATCATAGAATTAGGAACAGGAACTTCGGGCGCACCCGCTACAGATGCAGGTATCGTAATTGAAAGAGGATCTTCAGATAATGTATTTATCGGATGGGATGAAAGTGCAGACAAAGTTACAGTTGGAACAGGTAGCTTTACAGGAGCATCAAGTGGTAACTTAACAATCACAGCAGCTCCATTTGTATCAGGCGCATTGACAGCATCTGGTATTAGTTATCCTACTAGCGATGGAAGTGCAGGTCAATTTCTAAAAACAGATGGTTCTGGAGCATTGAGCTTTGGAGCGGTAACAACACAAGTAGACAACTATACTGCAACAGGAAACGGCTCAACAACAGCTTTTGATACAGGAATAAATCCACATAATGAAGTAAACACATGGATATTTGTAGATGGGGTATATCAGCAAAAATCACAATATAGTTATAGTGGCTCAACAGTAACATTTAGTACTGCACCAGAAAATGGAGCATTAATAGATGTTGTAACAGGTACAACAGGGGGAATGGCAAGTTCTGATACAGTTCTTGGGATCTATGAAGCTACAACGACAGACACAGCCGCATATACTACAGGTATTAGTGCATCAAACGAGAACAATACTTGGGTATTCGTAGGTGGTGTTTATCAACCAAAGGACAGTTATACTTTTTCAGGTGGTACATTAACTTTTGATGCCAATACTCCCACAGGGCAAAAATTATCAGTAGTTGCGACAAAAGCACTTACTGCAGGAAGTGTAGAAACGACTTCTCTGGGAGCAAACGCAGTTACATCAGCAAAAATCGCAAGTAATGCTATACTCTCGAGACATATAACAAATAATAGTATCGTTGGAGCAGACATAAGTGCTACTACACAAATAACCGCAAATACATTTACAGGAGCACTTACAGGTAACGTAACAGGTAATGTTGCAGGAAACTTAACAGGAACTATACTAACAGCGGCACAGACAAACATAACAAGCGTTGGAACTTTATCAGCATTGACAGTTTCAGGACAATTAACAGCAGGTGGAATCGCATATCCAACTTCGGACGGAAGTGCAGATCAAGTACTTAAAACAGACGGTAGTGGTGCATTATCTTTCGGAACAGTCAGTGGCACAACACTGAATAATAATACAAATAACTATGTAATGACTGGTACAGGTTCATCGAATACATTGAATGGTGAAGCTAATTTAACCTTTGATGGAACTAATGTGGTTATTGGAAGCTCAAATGCTTTAGGTATTTTAACAATTAAAGCACCATCTTCTGATGATCAAGACTTAATAACAATATCTGAAGATGGTACAAACCAAGCCTTTAGCATTAACAGTAACTTTGCAGGTTCAGGTTCAACCAATAACAATATAACCTTAGATTCATACTGGACTAATGACATTATTTCTTTTAGAGGTGATGGAAATATTGGAATTGGCACTGCAAGTCCAGTAGCACCTCTAACAATAAACGACAAAGCAACATTTTCATTTAATTCAAGTGATTTTGCTTTAGGGCATCAGCTTTATTATGACGGAGGTGACGATAGGTGGGAAAGACTTACAGGCAATGCAGGTAGTGCTATCTACCAAACAGCAGGTAATGTTCTTTTTTACAGAACAGCAGCAGGCGGTGCAACAGGTGATGCAGTAACTCCAACAGAAAGCATGAGAATTACAAGTGCAGGAAATGTTGGAATTGGAACGAATAGTCCATCAACAGAGCTTCATATAAAGAGTACAGACGCAAATGCATTAACAGTAGAAACTGATACAGCAATTAACCAAATACATTTATCAAACAGCACTAACTCACCAACATACTTAACTCAAGACAGTTATGGGTTTCAAATAAAAGCTGATGAGAATGGTTGGGGTGGAACAAACTCATTCTTCTCGGTAAAAGTAAAAGCTGGAGAAAAATTGAGAATTGCTCATGATGGTGAAACTACTATTACAGGCACGAAAATGAATGTTATAAGTTCGGCTGAAGCTGTAATGGGTGCACAAGCAACTGGATATTCTTATTGGAGAGTTGTAGCAGATAATTCTCCAAATACTTATTTCCAAGCAGGAACTGGTCAATCATCTTCTCAAGTTAAGATGTATTTTACAGGTATGTATGGTTCTAATAATACTATGACTGTTGATACACCAAATTCAAGAGTAGGTATTGGAACAACAAGTCCTGGTAAAAAACTAGATGTAAGAGGAACTGTAAGAGCTT
>Ga0208793_1000357_pt1 | contig 31267 bp, 45 predicted proteins | sample 17_taG_FD_184092 | JGI IMG/M metagenome (GOLD analysis project Ga0208793, IMG submission 184092) | Marine viral communities from the Subarctic Pacific Ocean - 17_ETSP_OMZ_AT15314 metaG (SPAdes) (version 2) | ecosystem: Environmental > Aquatic > Marine > Oceanic | place: Pacific Ocean | collected... | reverse complement strand
GTAATGGTCTTTTTATCTTCAACCACGTTGATCTCCTTCTATGTTATTCAGCGGCCCAAGGCATACCGCTCAGTGATGTTGGGTTAGCCATTGCGTCCAGTTTAGCTTGGATCGCAGCCTCGGTGTCATCCTTGTTTACTTGTGCTTGCACCCAGCCCAAGACTGTTGCTTCAGTCAGGCTGTCATATACCACCCAGCCATCCGCAGATGGATCAGGTTCATGTGATGTGGTGCCGTAGCTAGACGCAGTGTTGTCTCCGTCTACCCCTGTGCAACGCCAGTGTGCAATGGTAACGCCTTTGTCAGCGTCATTGTTGTACTCTACGTTTGCGATAGTCCATGTGAATGTTGCCATTTGTTTACGCCTCCAATGCGTCTAGTCTGCTTTCAATAGAAGCAAGTCGTTGTTCTGTAGCTGCGCCGATGAATGACAATAGTTGTGGATACCTGATGCCTTTACGGTTGCGCTCTGTGGCACCCTCTGGGGCTTCTTCTGCTGTATCGTAGGTGTCAGTGCGTGTGTAGGCTTCCTGTGCCTCTACGCCGTTCTCCTCGTCTGCCTCAACTGCTGGAACCTCTGTCTGTGTTTCCCACCAAGTTGTGCTGATGAAGAATGCATAATCACCCGCATCCAACCCTGCGTCAGTCATGGCTTGCTCTACTTCCTGAGCAATAACACCTGAGTGTGTTCGTGCTGCGTCACCCTTTTCTGCAACGCTGTCGTTCCACTTAAAGGTTTTGAATAGCTTGCTGATTGCTTTAGCTGCTGTAACCTCTGCATCAGATAGCTCTGCAATGTCTTGCTTTTCGTTGCGGTCAGATGTTTGAATTGTGCCGTTGGTGGCGTAGATGTCGTCGAAACGTGTTGAAGCCGATCCAAGATCAACGGCATTGTCTGCATAGCTTCCATTCCTACGAGGAACCATGCTATCTTCACCAAAGGCAAGGCCACTATGGTTTGTAGTTAGACATTCAATATAGAAGTTATCACTAGAAGCAACCCCAATACTCCCCACCAAAGCACCCTGCTTGTAGACCTCAATTACACTCCTGTCGGCATCAGTCCCAGCTTTAAACGGTGTACCACCGTCACGATGAACGCCCAATCCGTTTGCGCCATTCGCAATAATCTGAGAAACGTGGTTTCCAACTGGATTTGCGTTCGTGCCACCGATCAGCAAGTTACCTGACGCATCAAGCCTAGCCCGTTCTGTGCTATTTGTAAGAAAAGTAAGCGGGGTGTTTTCAAGCGTTCCTATTGTACTTTTTGTCGCCTCGTTTGTTATTAAGAATTGACGACTAGAGCCTCTCCCCATTTCAATAGCAGGATATTGTGGGCCACTAGCACTCTGAATTGCTAAAGATGTTGAACCACTTGAGGATATACCAACTGTTCTAGTGTAACCTCTACTAAACACATCAGGCGAACTCGTCCCCACCCCAACATTACCGCTTACTACATGTAAGGTATCTGTTAATGTGCCTGCTTTCATACTTGAAAGAGTTATCCTACCATCTTCAGTAGTGTTGCTTGCATCAACAATATGTGACGTTAAAGAACCATATGTGGTATCATTTCCTGCGTCATCTTTACCTATGAAAAACACAGAACCTGTTTGATCACCATCAGCAGCACTTGATGAAGTTCTAAAGAAAGCCATGTTTGGGCCAGTAGTAGCATCAGCATCAGTAGATGTAAGTGTAAGCTGGGTCTCATTGCCCGTAGTTGTTATCGTTGTAGTCCCATCCACAGTCAGCCCATCTACCGTGAGTGTGCCAACGATGTCCTTGTCAGCACTATCTGCTAAGTCTCTTGCTCTACTCATTGCTGGTTTCCTCTATTATACTTCTTGTGCTGCTATATGTGCGGCGTAGGCATCCTTAACCGCTTGCGTATGAACCGCTGCACAGATGGCTTGTACCTCTGTGCTTTCACCTGTGATGTCGGCATCTGGTGCGACTACATGGCGTGAGAAGGCACGACTGATCTCTACTCCGTCACGCTTGATGACCGTGGCTGTGCGCACCTGAACGTGCTTGAAGTCGCCTACGATCTCTATTTTGTCTTGTACTGTTTCTTCTGTTAGTGCCATCGTTTATCTCCTGTGATGGTTGGACTGTCCGACCCAAAGCTATGCAGTGGGTTATGCTGATGTGGTATAAGTTAAGAAAACGTGCGCACCTGCGCCACTGGAGAGGTTTGAATGTGTAAGACTTGAATATACTCCTGAATTTGGGCCTTCATAAAACACAACTCTGTTAGTCGCACCTGTGATGTACACTATATTTTTAGATGAACTGTTATACATCCACATAGACGATCCCCAAGCATAACCATTAGGATCAGCATCAAAAGGCAATCCAGTTATTTCAAAAGAGTTACCGCTAGTTGTGTCTGAAACAGCATCAAAAACAAACGCACAGTGGACGACACGTCCAATCTTAGTGTAGACGCCACCTGATGTATTAATTGTGCCAGTTGAAGTTGCTGGCGTCCAAGTCCCCTCCTCATAGTCATCCAGCTTATTAGCCGACCCAGTGCCGCCAAGGTATACACCGCCAGACAGGTAGAGGTCACGCCAACGTAAGTTGAATGCACCTAAGTCTACTGCGCCATCCGACTGTGACCCATTGTTGTAAGGAGTAACATTTGAAGTGCCAAACTGAACACCAGAATGGCCTGCCGCAGATCCAGATAGATACATATTGTTTGCGTTAACTACCCCAACACTACCCACAGAGGAGCCGTCTTTGGCGAACTGCACAATGTCGCCGTCAGATGTCTTGCGGTTCAAGTATGCAACACGATTACCGTCTCTTGTGCCTACAATCTGACCGTCTGCTCTTGCCTCAACACCTGCATCATTACCACTCGTGCTAGTTCGACCCACCAGCAAGTTACCGCTGCTGTCGATGCGCATGCGTTCTGAGTTTTCAGTCCAAAATGTTAGATTGTTGCTAGATGCACCCAAAAAGTTTCCTGCGCCATCAGCATTGTTTACTAGCTTGATATAAACATCAGAACCATCTGAATGCTCAACACTTAATGGAGTACTGTCTGTTGTTAATATGTGAGCCTTGTGCGTAGGCGAACTCGTCCCAATCCCAACATTATTATTTGTACTATCAACATACAGTGTGTTTGTATCTACGGTCAGATCGCCAGTAACAGCAACATTGCCTGAGAACGTCCCGCCAGTAGACGCTGGAACCATGTCAGCGGTTGTAAAGGAAGCAAACGCAGTGACTTGCAACACATCGCTTGTTGTTGCACCGCTGGTCAAAACAATGCTTGTACCATTTGTCGCAGTATAGTCTGTGCCATTAAACAGCAACGAACCGTTCAAGGTAACAAGTATGTTATTGACTGTATATGTTAATGTCGCAGCGTTGTCATCAGACCCACTAAATGTTGTCTGACCGCTTGTTGCTGTATACTGATATGTCGTTAGCGATACGTTACCAGCCGATGTTGCCGCAATCCAAGAAGCACCATCGTAAACCTTCATAATGTTTTCTGAACTAGAGAAATAAAGCAAACCACTTGATAGAGGATCACCGTCATTGTCCACAGTTGGATCACTTGCTTTTACGCCAAGGTATCTGTCATCAAAGCTGTCATAAGAAGATGCAGCCGATGCCGCACTTGCAGCCGCCGCAGTCTGTGATGCAGCCGCAGCCGTTGCTGATGTTGCTGCGCTAGTTGCGCTTGTTGCAGCATTTGTTGCATTAGTTGCCGCATTTTGAATTGCAGTAAGATTGTCTGTAACATTTTGCAAATTAGTCGTTTGACCAGCAACAGTCGTTACGTTTCCACTAATCCCTGCAACAGTTGTAACATTACTACTTATTCCAGCAACAGTAGTAACATTTGCGCTAATTCCAGAAACCGTTGATACATTTGAGCTAATTCCAGCTACAGTTGAAACATCAGTAGATACACCCGCAACTGTATTAACATCTGCTATATTTGTTGCCGTAGTATTAACATTAGAAATTGATCCAGCAACCGTATTAACACTAGATATTGATCCACCAGTTAAATTTACATTTGCTATCGAACCAGCAACTGTCCCAATGGTATCTGAACCACTTAAATTAGTTGCAACAGTTGTGACGTTTGCATCATTGCTTGCTACCGTAGTTACGTTAGCACTAATCCCAGATACAGTTGTTACATCAGTACGGATTGCATTGACGTTAGTAATTGCATTTGTATCTATAGTGCCATCTTCAATGTCAGCAAGCAAAGCAATGTCAGCTGATACATTTGCTAAACTTTCTGTAGCAGCAATTTCAGGCCCAGCTTCTACCGCACCAGTAGTTGCATTAAACCCTAGGACTTTACCTTTACGATCATCAACAACAGGAAGTGTATAGCTTACAGTTGAATCAAAGTCTTGAGCCTGAATAGCGCGAGCAGATCTATCTTCAAGGTCAGCAGCAATAGCAACAAGGCGGTCAAGCTCAGTATTAAGAGCAACAATATTAAAGGAACCAGATACAGGAAAGTCAGTAGTACGCTCTAGTTCAATGTCGCGGGTAATAACAACAGTGGATCCACCAGTTCCACCAGTTACAGACATTGTAACCGTACCTGTAGATCCATCTCCACCAGACACAGTATAGTCGGTAGTAATTGTTTTTAGTGTTCCATCGATGTAAACATTTAGATCTGGATTATCAAAGAACTCAAACGGTACAGCAAAGCTGGACTGAGTAACGCCCTCTGCTACTGAGTAAGATATACGCGGTGAGTTGTCTGCAATATTGATTGTCATAGATATACCCTCGTTTGAGAGTAAACTACTTTTACTTTACAGAATCATCAACGCACAAAAACTACCGCACAATTAGAAGGCTTCTTCCAAGGCTTTAGTCATTGCATTCATTTGATCTTTCCACAGCCATACCCGCATAAATGGCAAGTTTCTAATAAAGGTTTTCATACCCTCACCAGCTTCACCATTTACAAAACTTTCAAGCGGATCCACAGTAAGACCAACAGCAATACTAGGGCCAGCACCAAGAAGACCTGTCGCAGCATCTACATAATCTTCGTCTTGTGGAAACTTAGGAGAAATAATCCCATCCATATAGTTACCATAACCAAGCGCCATTGATGTGTTAATCGAACTGTAAAGAAGATCTGAATACAAAGAAACCAATCCACTCTGGTCAAACGATCTAGCAAATCTATCTGACCATTCCATCTGCTCCCAAGCCCAATCAGGTGTCTTAATCTGCACCGCTAGATAACCAAGACCCATTGCAGCGATAACGCCTGTCATTGGATTCTTAATCTGACCTTGTGTATATGCAGCAGTTACTTTGTTCATTGCAGCCAATGAGTAGCTATAGAACTGGAACGGCAGCCCAAGCAAGCCAGACTCAACGCGAGAGTAACCTTTAACAAGACTATCTTCTTCGTAACCAAATGTCTTAGCTATACGATGAGGAACATAAACAACACCATCTGTAATGATTGGACGATCAGCAGGCGTACCCATCATAACTGTATTAAGAATCCCACTTTGCATTGCAGTACGGAATGCTTCAGTATCATCTGCGCTAATGCGAGGCTGATCTTTTAGTTCTTTAATAGCAAGATCATTGATTGCGTTTTCATAAGAGGCTTTCCAGTTTTTCTTACGCCGATCAATCTTTAGATCCTTTGGTCGATACTTAGTGTGCATGATCTCATGCATCTTAATAAACGTCACATAATCATCAGGTGAATTAATAATGCCCTTTGGTATTGGCTTTACGCCTTCCATGCGTGGATTTTCCCAACCGCGCTGATCCCACATTACATCACGAATGTAGTCTTCATCGATGTAAACTGTGTTTTCTGATTCACGATAGAACGCTGGTTTGTATCTAGATCCATCAAATGTTTCGGTCGGGCCAGTAATAATTTTGGCTTTAGTATCTGGGAACTGTACTGTATTTTTCCAAGCCGAAGTATTTGGTATATACAAACCAGACTTTGTTTGCTGTACTGGCGCTCTTGCATATACCTCTGCACGTTCTCTGGTAATGCCATATCGCGCAAGATACGTTGCATCTTTCTGACTAATAGATCCATCGACCCACTGCTTAGAAAGTTTAATAAGCATATGACCACGCAGCAATCCATCAAACTCTTTAGCAATCTGAGTCATAGGGCCAAGAAGGTTAGCTACGTTATAAACATTACGCGCAGTGTCCCATGCAGAATTTTGTAGAGGATTGTTTGTCATGTTGTCTGTCATACGAATATGAGCAGACCCTTTCATAATATCAATTGCTTCGCCTAGGGCGCGTGTTTCTTCTAGGCTTAACTTCATCTTATCGCGCTCAAGCACAGAAGTCAGACCTTTGAGAACATCCCCCATCTCATGTTCCATGATAATCCGAGAGAAGTCAGAAATTGCAGAAAACCCAGCAGATCCAAGGTAATTCATATACGCTAGATCCTTAACCATCTGCGCAGCCTTAAAGTCAATGCGATCAAAATTATGAACAGGACTACCAACAATACGATCATACATGTGAGCAAAGTCACGGCGGTATGCATTGATCTCTTTCTGAGAATTACCAGCCATAATCATTTCGTCTTCAAGATCATCAAGAACTTCCGCAATGGGCCTATTACCAAACATCTTGTTAAATTGATAAACACCCGCAGTTCTGTGAGTGTATGCTTTCATAATCGCAATAGGATCCTGAACAATAAAGTCATAGACCAACCGATTAGGAATATCTAATTCACGATGGCGTAGGTGCTTAGACTTACCAAATCCATACGCAATGTTCTCTGGGTGCAGAGTATCTTTAAGGCCAAGAATACCATCAACAGTTTCTTTTGCTCGAGCAGCCGTAGCTTCATCACTCGGGTCTAGTTCAACTCGAGTAAACTTGCCGCTCTCTTTTTTGTACACAACAGGATTATTCTTATACCAATCAGCAATAATCTTTTCTAACTCAGCACGATTCTTGCGGATCTTATTTGTATCCCAATAACGAGGCATAAACACATCCTCATTAGCTGGGTTTATAGACACATCAGCCAAGCTCTCTACCGACATTTTGTTTTCTTCGATAGCTTGCTCAAATCTTAGAATTTTTTGTTCTTTGCGCTCTCGGATCTCTATAGGATTCCGACCAGTTTTCTTTGACCACTTAACTAGATTGCCTTCCTTCATAAGTGTTTCCCACTTCTCAAGGTCTTTCTTAGCTGCATCTAGTTTATATTCTTGCTCTCGGACTTTTTTTTCTAAGTTACGACGAGAACCAATGAGGCCAATGTCTTCAAGCCGATCTTCCCAGCGCTTGTAGAACTTATTCATAATATCAATAGCCTGACCTTCCATCTCATTGTCAGGCGCTAAACCATTAATGCGTTTACGGCTGACTTCTCTTAGCCAAGTGCCATATGTTCTATCTTTTCCAGTTTTAATCTTAGATCCGCGTTCAACAATATCTGCAACATTAATACCCATTGGCCTACGCGCACCTTCCTCAAAACCTAGAGTCTTAGTCCAAATATCAGTAAAGGCGCTATTGGCCTGAACCCATTCACCCTCCATGATGACTGACTTTTGATACACAGATGGATCAGAAGACATAGCAAACTTATTCATAGCTAAAGCAAAGCCACTGTCATGGCCTAGCTTTAACATTGCAGCTTTTCCGCTATTTATAATTTTAGATTGCAAAACTCGTTTCATTGGAGTTGTAACAGCTTTGAAGAATGGGCTATCTACAAAGATATTAGGTGCAATGTCATACATATCAGATGCGCCACCAGCATCTTCAATGGATCTTAGTGCGCGTTCATGTTTGTTTACAGATATGGTTGCTTCTGCCTGATTGATCTTGCCAAGAAGCGAAGCTGTTTCGTCGTTTAGATTATCTAGCTCATCAGGGGTAAGACCAGTACGATCTGTTTCGTTTATTTCTTTTAGCCGATTTTCATAACCAAAAATATTCTGTTCTTCTGCATCTATAGCAGTACGAATGTCTTGGTCAGTAGCAGCCGCAAATGTGCGTTCATCTCTTGGCGCTTTGTTAAGAACATCAGCAGGGGAAAGCGATGATATATCCTCAGATACACCAGCCGCCTCCATAAACTCTTTGTGTGATTGTTCAGTCTTTCTAAATGCCTCTGCACGACGAGTAATAGGAATACTAATGGCGCTGTTAATTAGACCGCCAAACACAGCAGTTGCGCCAACATTTAAAGCAACCTCAGATGTAGTGCCAAGAGGATCAAACGGGGCGCGAATGGCCTCCAATCCAACTTGAGCAGTACCCGCAGCCAACGCACCTCGACCAGCAGATTTTAATATCCCAATAGCAGGGCCACCGAAAGGCAAAGCAATAAGATTAACAGGATCAAAGAAACCAGCACCAACATTTGTCCAGAATCCAGCAGCCGCCATAGTCTCACGGCGCTTCATGTTTTCATCTAATTGATTTTTAAGAACACTCATATGCTCTGCATTTTTTGCATGAGCAAGCGTTTCTACATAATCTTCATACCCGACCATATCTGGGCGGGGATCATATGTCGGATCAAACTCAACATCAGAGTATGTATTGACGTTGCTTATGTAATCAATGATTGGCCTGTAGCTGTAACCAAGCTGTGCGCCTATAACCTGACCAAATGTGGGATCCTGTTGTTCTACATCTAAAGCATTGAATGGCCCAATCTGGTTTGTTGCAAACCTAATATCTACTGCCATTATCTAAATCCTCCAGACATAAACCCGCCGCCGCTAAAGAAAGATCTTGGTGTATCTTTAGATATTACTGATTGATCTGCGGATCCTCGCATCTCAATAATATCTTCCATTGTTAGATTATCTAGGCTTACACTTACACCTTTACCTTCTGCAAATGCAGCAACATCAGCCTCAGAAGTTGAGAAAGCAAACGGCATATTATTCATCTTAGGATTAGGAATCGGAACTAAAAGTCCACCCTGCCTTTTGACAGCCAAGTAAGTTACGCCACCATTGTACACACCCATTGGCATTAGGAATGCTCTGTCTTCAATCTGATCGTCTAATGGCTTCATGGATATTCTAGGCCCACCAAGCTCATTGTTTATTTTCCTAATAAAGAAGTCTTGAACTTCTTCATCATTAAAGACTGCATTGAGCGCATAACGAGATCGATCACCAGTTCGTGAGCCACGATCAAGAACATAACCTTGAGTCTTTACAAACGATCTTTCGTAAAAGTTATTTAGCTTTGTCTTAATTGTTTCTGCGTCAAGGCTAGAAAAAAGGTAATCAGCTAATGGGACTAAAGTGTTTATAGCTTCTGCATTCTGGGCTGCATCCTCAACCGCTGCCATTACAAACTCAGTAGTGTCGATCCCATTCGGATTCTTAGACTTAACCGCTTTTGCAAATGCTCTCCGTCTTGTGACTGCAAAGCCATCATCACGTTCATTATCTGCCATTTGCGCTGCAACAGCACCGATCTCGTCACCAGTGCTGTAATGTATTTGAGCAATAGCCTCTAACTTAGAAATGGTATCGTCAGGCAATCCTTTAAATGCATTTACAATTGCATTGCCTCGAGGTTGGTTTGCCATCTGAGAATAGAATGTAAGGACATTCTTTGCTGCTTCGGAGCTACCTTGGAAGCTGCCGCCAGCAATATCTTCTAATGAAGTTTTTAATGTCGCAGGTAAAACCCCAGACATTGTTGACTTAAACAAGAACTGAGCCGCAGGGTTAGCAGGGTTAAACATCTCTGAGCTTTCAAAGAAGTTATCCATACCAGAAATTTGCAACAAGTAATCCTCAACAGTATCGCTGTCTGTTGCTGTTGGATTATTGATAATCTGGTTGCTACTGATATTTTTGATTAGCGCTTTTTTATCAGAGCCAGCTTTTAGATCTGCTTCAACCTTACTAAGAGAAACCTCTCTCCGATTAATGCTTGCCGCTACAGTTTCCCGATCTGAATAACCTAATGCAGAATCTACAGCATCTCTTAGTTCAGACGGAACCCCACGATCATCACCATTAAGAGCGTATGCAGCAGCAAGCGCTAGATCTGATGAAGTAACTTTTCTGTTCTTTCCATCGCTGCCAACAACATAACCACGCATAACTTTGCCAACAAATGAAGAAGCGTATGCTGCATCTAGTTTTCTTCTTTCGTTTGTTTGCTCGACACCAGAAAGGTGTTCATTTGCATTTATGAGGGATAATCCTCTTTTGTATGATTCTAGAATCCCCTCTGAAGCGCCACTTATGTTATAAGATAACTCCCTATATACATCAGCTTTATTCGCTGCTTTAGCTCTAGCAGTGTTTCGAATATCGTTTGATTGAAGGTCAAGAATAAACTCCTCAATCCGTGCATCATCCTCAACAGGTACAGCAGTTCTAATTAAACTATCTACAGCAGCTTTTGTTTTACCTTTTAGCTTACTTGTGTCCTTGCGGTTGTATGCATCTGATATTTCCATACGCGCGGTTTCTGGACTGCCGCGATGATTGTCATATGCAACAACCAAAAGATCCTGAGCAAGAGCGCCACGAATATCTTGTTTAGCCGAGTCAAGTTGAGCTTTGGTTAATCCAGAAGCAGGGTCTAAATACTTGGAGTCTAGTATTCCAAATGCAGAGTTTAGCTTCTCATCAATTAGATCTGCCATCTGACTAACTGGCATATCACTGCCAAATACGGCAGAGCCAAGATTGCCAGCAAGACCTATAGACTCATTTACAAAAGCATCAGTGACTAATTGCTCTACTGGCAAGTTTACTTGAAAGTCATTTGTAAGTTCTTGGACTTTTGCTTTTGCTGCTCGGGCTACACCATCAAGCGCTTCATAGTTGAGAACCTTAACATCTTTACCATCAGCGCCTTTAATAGTGCGATACATATACTTTGTAGCGTTGTCATAAATCTCTCTAAGATCGTCTGGCAAATCTGATGGATCACCGTCAGAAAATGCTAATGCTAAGTTTGCTGCGCTGGTAGGATCTAAGCCTTCCATTGCTCCAGTAATATACGCCTCACCATATACTGTTGAGCTTACCTGCTGTGTTGCATCAGCAGCACCATTCTTTAGCAAACGAGATGACTCAGCGTCTTTTGCACTCTCAACTGTTGCCTCTATAAGGGCAGATAGGTTCGCTTCAGCTTGTGTGCGATTTGCACCCTCTGGCATCTTAGAGATGTTCATAGCCATTTGACGAATAAGATCTTGTCTCTCGTCAATGTTGGACAAAACAGATTGAGCAGTCTTTGCACGATCCAAGCGGATTCGTTCTTGCATCATGTTTAGCTTGGTTGCAGTGATGTACTGCGTACCAGTGTTCATAATGAAGTTGGTGTATGCTGTATCTTTACCGTTAGACTTAGATCCTTCAATCATTGAGTCTAAGTATGAAGTCATTTGTTCTTCATATTTCTCAGGAGAGTACGGGTCATTCTCAAACTTTAGAGCAATCTCACCAGCTTTTTGCTTGATCTCATTTTCAATAGATTGCTGGAAGCGTTCATTAACTACGCGCTCATAGGCTTCAGCTTCAACATTACCCATAGCAAGCAAGGCGCTAATACCATCAAGGGCTTCTGGCTTACCTGTCTTTGGATTAATTGAGTTGATTCTAGTTGCATCTACTTGTTCTGCGCGTTCCGCACCAACACGCTTAGAAACATTTGCCAAATGCTTTATAGCAGTATTCGTTAGCGTCTGATTGGCTTGCGCTATTTGTTGATACATCTCAACTTCGCCAGTATTCATTCGGACTATACCGACAGGGCCAACGCTCTCGTACTGACGTTTTTCTCTGATTACTGGCATTGTTTATTCCTTAGGTAGATGTGGCCTTGAAGTTCATAAAGTCAGAAGCGCCTTGGGCTGCGGTCATTACTGGAGCAGATGTAAGAATATTACTCATGTTACTCATATAGTTTGCGCTGCCCATTGCCCTAATTCCAGCAGCTTTATTCTCACCATACTTTTTGGCAACAGAGGCTTCTGTAATTCTCTTGGCAGATTGTAGTTCAGACTCACGTTCTATTGCTTGCAGGTCAGCGCCAGCAAGCTCTCTGTTTCGTCGGAGAAAAGCGTCAACAGATCGATCATCCCTACCCATAGCACTAAACTTAGCTATGTTTTGATTTTCCGCTTGTTGCATTTCAGCTAATCTTTGGTTGCCCCTAGATATTGCTTGCGCTCTGCCAAGGAACATCTCGTTAATAAACTGGCGAGACTCTAGCTCACCAACTTCTTTTGCAACTCTAGCAGCTTCCGCAGATGCTTTGTTCTGTTTATTTGCTGAACTAATAGATACAGCCGTACCTACAGCAGCTAATACAAGTGGCAGTCCCATTAGAAAGAAACCTCCGCAGTTATGCCATTAACCTGACAGAATAATGGCGCAGTTTGGGTAACGGTAATCTGTGGATCCCGACTATACCCCATTAAATAAAACTCTTTCTTTCCAGTAACCGCCTGTCTTGGCTGGCTAAAGTCATTGTTTACCTTACGGATGATCAACTTCTTATTATTCACAGACACAGAAAGAGTGTCATACAAATCAAGTATAACGCTAGACAAACTACGAGGGCGACCAGTCTCAGGCCCAAGACTTGTAGTTACATCAATAGGATTGGTCTTTAGCTCCACATCAAAACCAAATCCAGCCTGACAACTTGTAAGTGCTGCATCAACAGCCGACACATCAATCTCACCACCAGATACAGTAAACTTACCAAGGTAATCCGTAGAGCTAACCACATCTACTTCTGCACCATCTTGGAAGAAGTCAGACACATCAAAGACGCCAGCCGTACCTGTGTATAAGTTGCCGCAGTCTAAGTTTATATTTTGATTTAGTTCAGCCAACACAAAGCTCTGAGATCCAGAACCAAGATCAGTCTTAATAATAGTAAATACTCGATTCTCTACAGAACAAACCGAATAGAAAGATCCTACAGTTTCAAAGTTAGTCCAGCCAGCAATCCCCTCAACTCTATTCAAGTTGTAGACTGCAATCTCCCCACTGTAGTTCTGAACAAATACAAATGACTCGGCAGTGTTTACAGCACCACTAATAACGCATTGCTGAACTGGATCCTTGATGAGATGGGATGAAAGCAAGGAAATAGGATCAGCTTTATACGCTTGTTCGGAGTCGCTATAGACAAACTGCCGAATCATTTTGCCACCAATTTGCCCAAATATAGTAGCGCCGTAGAATGGTTGTGGTCGAATATAGGTAGAGCCAAATGAGGTTTGACGTTTCACCCTGGCATTTGTCGGGGTAATAGGTTCATTCTGGAATGTGGGAATGTAAAACTCAGATCCAGCAGTAAAGATATGAATGTCACGATTTGATACAAAGTGACGAATTGTTGCCACCTCACCAATACTCATAACAAGCTCAATGCTGTCATTGTCTTCTGCATTACCAATATCAAAGTTGTAATACAAACCAGACTTACTTGCCCATACCGTATCAGGTTGAGCTAGTGTTCCACCAAACCAAAGCCTGTTCTCATGGAATCCTACGGCTGCGGGATAGCCTCGAAGTGCAGAGTAAGATTGCTCCGACCATTCTTGTGTTGGCGCATGTGTTACAATCTGTGGAATACCACCACCATCTTCAGATGTATTAGCCGAAGCACCAGCGGTTACTTTATATCTATTCTCGTCAATAACTTTAGTTATTGATCTAGCACCGTTAATCTGACCAGCATTAATACCACCAACAGTAGATGCATTGCGAATTGTAATGCTGTCACCAACAGCCATGCCGTGATGCAGATGGGTAAACTCAATATCACTAGAGCCATCAACAGTACGAATGGCATTAGCATCTAGCTCTACATACAATTCATCAACAATATTACCTGTCGCCTGAGTCGCAGACTGAACCGAAGTAATGTAGATCTCAGCTTCATGAAATAACAAAGTTGTTCCAACATGCTTGGAGTCTAAGTAGTTACCACCACTTTGAGTGCCTGTTGTATCAAAGTAGTTTGCGCTTGTAGTAACTGTAATGCCAGTACCAGTAGTTGCTGATGGATCTAATGTTACACCAGCGCTTTGGAATGAATAGTAAGGCTGATAGATTCGACCGCCGCCAGCCTGTAACTGAAAGTCAAACTCCTCAACCTGAAAACTGTTTAGCCCAGTACGAATAAGCTGTTGGCACATAAATGTATTGTGCGCCAAGAACATAATATCACCGCCTTGAGCGTATGTGATCTCATGGATGTATGTTTCATCCCAAGGAAGCGCATCACCATTTACATCAGTTGTCAGGGTTGTCACCAATGTCAGGGTGCCATCAATAGGACTAATAAAGAATACTTCACACGCCTGATGTGAAAGCGCTATGATATATTGTTCATCATCAGAGAAGATAAATGGAATAATACGAACCTGTTGACGAATGTTTGTATCTTCAGAAAGCCCTGCAAACTTATGAATAGCTTGGAACCCGCCACGCTTAGATACACCACCTTCACTGCGAATAAAGAAATTCTTAACGCTCTGAGCAGACGAGTTGTATATAGCAGAATCCGTCCTTGAAACCAAAGACGGACTAATCTCACCATACTGGAAGTTTGTTAAAGGTATTCTAGCTTTTTGCATTAGCTACGCCTATTCGTAATAAACCTCGAAGTAACAAGTTTTCTTGTTGTTTGTTGCTGCCCATCAATCGATCTAGCTTTGGCAAGTAAGCGATCATATTGATTAGCCATCATTACAGAAAGAGATTGGTCACGCGCTAATGCAGTCGCAAACACAACAGCCATTGCATATTCAACGCAGACAGAAAAATAAGAAGGCCAATCACCTTCTTCTGCGCGATATGTATAATCTACTACCAGTTGATCTTGCGGAGATGCATCGCAAAAGATCTTGCTGCCGTAGATTGTATATTCAATCTGAAAGTCATTAACAGTAACCGCGTGAACAAATAACTGACCAGTGGGTAGCTGATACGCAGAATCAAAACGACCAGTAGGTTCGTCGCTTAATCTGTTAAGAACTGCTTGGTTTGTGGCAAAGCGCCACCGAGTAGATACTAGGTTCGATCTAGCAATATCTTCATACATATTACCAGCAATCAAAGCCTCAGAGGTATCATCCTCAAAAGAAGTAATAGGCTCTGCACCAATCAAGATCAGAGCGCGACTACAAATGTCGATTGCACTATTTGCGGGTGTACTAAGAGCCATGGAAAAGTATGGGGGCCGTAGCCCCCACCCCTATTAGTTGTTGTCTAGAACTTCGTAGATGCCGTTGTCGTCGATAGCAACCGACCCCATTGACATCATTGATGTTGCTAGGTGCGCAACTTTCTGCGGTACATAGTTTACCTCTGTCTGTACGTCAGAGTTGATACCGATACCAACAGCAGTTGTATGATAAGCAAAGTTCTTACCACCAGTTACAGCAGACGTTGAGAAGATCTTGAAGCCCAAGAACTCTTTCATTGTCATGCCGCCAGCAAACGGTAGGTTTTGTGGGCCTACATAGTCTGATGATGCAAACTCGTTGATGTTGAACAAGTCAGCAAAACCCGCTGGAGACATTGCTAGGTAGCGCTGTCCATCTTCTGGAATGTCAGCAGAACCAAATGTTTCAAACAATGTTAGCAAGTCTGCTTTGCCCAATGCGCCAGATGTATCTGCGATTTGAGTAGCATTTGCACCAGCATCCATTGCAGCAACGATAAGCGCGTCTGTTTGACGACCTAGAGCAGCAGCAGCAGATTGAGCAACAGCTTGACGTTCATTGATGTTGATTTTCAATTCGTCAAGTTTGTCGATGTACTCTGCTGCATAGTAGTCAGCCATTGTCGCTTCGACATTGGTGTGTGCTAGTTCCATAGTTGTTACGTCACCATTGCGTGTCTTTGTAGACGCAGCACCAGTGCCGATTTTTTGGAAACGTGCAGTTGAGCCAGTTACATTTGTAGAGCGGATAGTGTTCCGTAGCTTGGAACCCATGCGCTGATACGCCATGTGAACTTCAGTCTCAAACTGCTTGATGAAGGCTTGGTCAATTGTATTAGCCATTTTAACAGTCCTAAGTTGAGTTTCGGTTTGCTACGGGTATCCGCACTTCCATCTCAATTCGGGTATCCTGTTAAGGGCCGATCAATGCGTTACGGGCCGCGATGTCAAATTGTAAACATTACTTTTATTTGGATTGCAACGCACAAATTCGACATACTTGTTAAATCCGCTCTGGGACACGCCAACAGCTTCGAACCCTAACCAAGAAGCCCAATCAACCATAAACTCATAATCTGCAAGAATTGTCATGCTCATGCCGTGCTGTGTTTGGTCAAAGAAACTTACTAGCATTTTGGATCCACGCGCTAGTAGCTTAAAGTTTTCTCTTACTTTGTAAGAGAACATCGCAAACATTTGGGGCCATTCCTCATTTGCCTCATGCCAAAGACCACCAGCAAAAACTAGATCCTTGTCTTTGTTGCGAACAATATAAACTTCAGAAGAATCATACATATCTTGCAGCGCAGCAGATATATCTTCATAGCCAAGTAACTTTAGCTCTCGTTTATTTTCTATTGAGAGAACTTCTTCTAACTCAGCAATGTGATGTTCTTTCATCGGGGTAAGGTAAGCCTCACCCCGAGTCATAATCTTAACCTCGTCCTGAATATAACTTCTGGAAGCCATCGTTTACCTCTTTGATGTAGTCATTGTTACGACGAGCGGGATGCCAGTAGCGTTCATCCTCCATCATAGCGCGTAAACTTTCCTCAGTAATCTGACCAACAGGATTAGAGTCAGCATTTACAGAAGGAGATTTTAGTTTTTCCATAATAAATTCAAGGGCTTCCAAGCCATCAGCAGTCTCAGTCAATCGTTCGATTGCTGGCATATGTGCTTCACCAAAGAACTGATTTGAGAACAAAGCCGCAGCTTCAATGCGAGCAGATGCGTTGTCGCCCAACTTTGCTAACTCAGCATCCGTGTCTGGAACGTCAGCATTTACTGCACTCATATACATCTCAAGCCCCTTCTGGAACTCGTCTTGACTGTATCCATTTTCAAAGGAATGATCAGACCACCACTGTAGAAGTTCATTATCAACAGACATGTCTTCATCTACAAAGTCAGGAAGCTGGTAATCACCAGCACTTTCAGGGCGATCCTTGAATGCTTCGTTCTGGATCTCCTCCATAAACTTAGCGCGAAAGTCTTCCTCTTTAGATCCCAGCTTGGATTCTAATTCTTTGTAAGCCTTGGCTAGATCTTCAGCAGTGTTATACTTTTCTGGTAGCCAATCAGGGCGTTCTTGCGATGGTTGCTCAAGATCTTCAGCAACAACAAAGTCGCGTTCTTCAGCGGGAGGCAAGCCTTCACTTACTGGTGCTTCTGTTTGTTCTTCAGCCATCTTTCTTTATCCTATGTCCTCTTTGCACATGACGTTCTATCAGTCCGACAAGATAGCGCTGCCCTTCGAGGTGGCGCAATTCATCAGTTGAGATGTTAGGGCCACTCACCATCTCAATCGTAACGCTTCGCAAATATTTTAGAATTTCTTTGCCAGTAGGCTCTGAGAATACAGAAGCAATATTAAGGCTGATCTTATCCTCATCAGCCTTAGATCTTGTTACTCCGTCTAAACCAATATGGTTATTCTGCGGCAATCTGTGGTCCTGCGATCTGTTCCTGTTGTTGCATCTGAGCCATTTGCTGCATCATTGCAACTATTTGTTTACGCTCATCTGCATCACGAATCAACCCATCAGGTACACCAAATTTTTTCGCAAGGTGAATTGCTGTTTCTTCTGAGTTAATTAGCAGGTTCGTCATATCAGCACCGAAGTATGCGTTTACTAGTTCTAGGAATCTAGATACCGCAGTAATGTCTTGGTTTGACTGCGCTTGTGCAAGTGGTGAAACAGAACGAATCTTTACTTCACGACCATTTACAGTCGGAAGTTCAATGCGCCCTTGTTTCTTTAGGATGTGGATCACACGTTGCAACACTGGCTGAACAAGCTCCGCTTGCAATCGACCAAACGCAGATCCAATGCGGCGAGATAGATCAGCCATACGCTCTGCAACTTCTGTTGCTGATGCTGGCGTTTTATCTGGATTGCCAAGCATATCATTATATAACGCACGTTTAATATTCAAACGCATGTCACCAAGGACAAGATCCGCAACATCGAAGCGACCCGCTGCCTGTATGGGCTGCAATCCACCAGACTGAGGTGACTTAGGAATGATTGTCCCTGGCACTAGATTAATCGTATCAGGGTTAATAATGCCATCATCATCCATTTGATAGATGCCAGAGATAGCCATTTGAGCATTCTCTAAGATCAATTGAATGGTAAGGTTAGTTGTTTTGATAGCAGATAGCGCATTGATTAGCGGCCCACGACCATAGACTTCACCCGCACACTTAGACCAACGGAAGCAAACATATGGATTAGATCCAACACCAGTAAAGCTATGCTCAACTAGATATGTTTTGGTGGACATATCAATTACATAATGAAGGTGTGCTTCTTGGTTTTTCTTTGAATAATCCTTACAGACCACTTCAAGGACAGTACACTTACCCTCTGGATCCCGAGCAATACGCTGAGAAACCTTCTCGTCAAACTTTCCATCAGGATAAAGGTATGTAAGATCCGAGTTGCGAATGCCTTTACGCTCACGGAATACATGATCGATCTTATCATCAGGGCCAGTATCAAGGACAACATGAGGTAACGGAACCGCTGAGAACATGACAGGGTTCAGCGCATCACCTTCTTCAACACATAGAACACCAGTGCCGACAGCAAGATCCATAAAGGATTCGTGTACTTCTTGAGCGAAGTTAGAGTTTTGAAGGATCTCAAACACATACTCAGTAACTTCATCAAGGTCATTGTTTACTATGTCAGCTTCACTGGCAGGGATCTCTGACCCAGCAGTTAGGTCTGCCCAACGCGCAAAGTTAGGAACAAGGCCAGATTGTAGGCGAGATGCAAACTCTTGAACACCAACCACGGCAGTTTCATCAAAGATCTTATCATCTCGACGCTGCCCTGCCGTTTCATAATAAAACGATTCACGCTGCGGTAGCGCGTACTCATAACATTCCTCGAACAAGTCTACGAAGTTCTGCCGATGTGCTTTAGCTTTTTCGTAGCGCTCAAGGTATTTCTTAGGGTCATGCATTATAGATACCTGCTATAGAATCCGATTCCACCAGTAGAGCCAGTAAGAAGTGAACGGCGACCAGAGCCTCGACGCTTTCCAGTTGCGGGAGCAATCATAGAAGAACTAGCCATCATGCCTAGGTCACGTTCTTTTCCTGTAAGAACTTTCTTACCTGAACCATATTCTTGTGTGCGCTCTAAGCGCTTGCGCAACAAAGACTGTTTTGAACGTGCGCGTTCAATTCGTTTCTGACGCAATTCTTCTTGAGCTAGTCGCTCTTGTTCTTTTGTTGCTTCATCAGGTTCTTTAACTACACTTGCGGCGGTAACACTTGTTTGCCCAGTTGTATCAGGCTCTTTAACTACAGGCTCTTTAACAACTGGTTCGTCAACAACAGGTGCTGGCGCTGGTGCTTTTTTCTTTTTAAAACACATCGGATTACTCCTTCTTTGCTATTGCAAAGCATAGAAAATAAAAAAGTTCAACGCACAAGTGACCATACGCTAGGTTTCTTAGCTGCGTTTTTTGGTTTGCGATTGAATACATCAAAGTCTTTCTTTGCGTAAGCAATCTGTGACGGCTTCTGGTTTGACATCAAGGCTCTGCCTTCACCAGCACCAAGAAGTAAATACTGTAAAGCATCGTGAATGTGCGAGTACATATTCTTATCAGGCTTGTCAGCGTATCTTTCACCGCTAACTTCCATACGCTTATATGAATAGCCGCCTTCAAAACCTTTAATTAGTTGCTGGCAACGACGATCAACTAGAAACGCAGGTTTACCTTCAACCATTTTATTAAGTTGTTGCGAAACTGACTCCAAGCGGAGATCAACCGAATTACTCGGAGCGGGGAATGCGCGAAGACCAGCACCTCTAAGTATGTGGAAAGGGGTAGATTCGTCCGTTTGCGCCCTAAAATCACCCGCTGGATCCCCATATATGTAGACATCGGAAGTCGTAGCAAAGCGCGTAGCAATCTCATTTCTTAGAACCTCTGCAAATCTAACTATGCCCATGTCAAATGCAACGATCTCAGACTGAATCAACCACCTGTTTCTAACCTTTTGACCGATGACAGCAGCAGGGGTAAGGCCAAAGTCAATTCCGATATACAAAGGAAGGTTAGCCGCAACAGGTATTTCTTCTTTAGCAACGTGAGTTTCAGTAACAAACATGGGATATACTGGCTTTCCATCCTGAATTGTACCAAGTCTATTCATAACATAGACGTCAATCCAAGATTTAGTTTTACCCTGAATAAGGTTTGGATAGTAGTTCTGCATCATGTTCTTACGGTTTTCAGCCACATTACTAGGAACATAATCCTCTATTTCCCCATCCTCGTCATAGGTTTCTTTCATACCTGCGGGCTGCGTAAAGAACTGCCAGTTCTCTGGCTTAACCAACATCTTTGCTTGATCGCGCGGTATATGATCTGGGATTGGAACTTCACCAGACATAATGGGCCACCAGTGATCTTCCTCGGGGGCGTTCGTATCTGCGATAACACCAGTCCAGCTTGGGCCACCTTCACGCATAGAAGGGAAACGACCAACACGCATTGTACACGCATCGATGATAGACTTGGGAATCTCACGCGCCTCGTTGATCCAAATGCCAGTTAGTTCGAGTGATAAAAGTTTCTTAACATCTTCAGGTCGATCTAATGCTAAGAAGATGATCTCAAGATCTAAATCGCCCTTCTTAATGTGGTGAGTGTACGGCACTGACCAGATGAACTTACCCCATTGATCCTCGGGAAACCAATCAAGCCAAGTCTTAATGGTCGTAGTTCTTAGCTGCGGGTTGGTATTACGAATGATTGCCCATCTGCTTCGACGGATCCCGTCTTCGTTCTTCTTCTGTGCAAGCGCACGACGAAACACTTCTACGCAGCAGCCGACAGATTTACCAGAACCAACAGGCCCACGGATCCCGCGAAAGAACGTATCGTCTTTCATAAAGTCTTTTAGAACCTGACCATCAGGTTTGTACTTAAAGGTTGCCAACTTTGTGATCCACTGCAAACTTTAACATGCGTTCGATAACTTCTGGGCCAATAACATCAATGATCTTGTCGGCTTCGTAGTTAGTCTGGAAGTCCTTGGGGTGGTGTTGCATGTGTACTTTCTTCACCACCCTGCGGAGCAAGTCTCGCTCATGCTTAGAAAGGGTTTGAGTAAAGCTCATTCGTCTTCTATCTCAATTCTCTTTGGCGTAGCCGACTTCTTTTTCTTAGGCTTCGGCTTAGAATACGCCTCGTTAATGTCAGGAGTGGAAGGGTCGTCTGCCTTCAATCGTCCCTTGGAGCTGCGAGAACGTGTTGGTTCTGGCCCTTCCACCAAGCGGCGCGAGTCGGGAGTCCTCGTTTTGCCGCTATACGTTGTACCAGCAAGCACATGGGTGTCGCCAGTATACAATTCACCGCTAGTTAAATACCAAGCCATTACTTAGATGGCCTTACAGCTTTAGATAACTTAGCACCATCGCCGCGTTTGTTCATATTAGTCAGAGCTTTGTTGACCGCACCACTCTTTAATGGGCCACCACCTGCCTGACCTTTCATAGCTTTAGCCGCTGCGGTAGCAACTGTTGCGCCAAAGGATCCTGCAACTGTAGTTAATAAAGACATAGTAACCTCCTACGTTCTGTACTGTCTTACTTTCCGAGCAATCGTTTTCGGTTGAGCCACAAACTGCTCACCCTTTGCCTTGCCCTCTCGTTTAGCTCTGGTTGTAGCTGCATATTCAGAATCACTAAGAGCAGCAATAGCCTTGCTAGGAAGGTAACGCTCACCAGTTTCACTAGACTTCTCGCCAGATTTGGTGCGCCATTTCTGCTTGCCCCAGTTAAGAAGAGACTTTTGACTTGCTTTCATCTGCTTCCCTCTGTTTCTTTAAGATAGCATTTAGCGTACCGCGGTCCTCGTAAGTCATGTGTAACCACCGCCACGTTTCTTGTATTCCTTTGCAAGCAACTGAGCCTTACGCGCTGACCACTGACCAGCCTTGGTTCCATGCGTAGCGCGATTCTTTATAGCTTGAAACAAACTCTTGCGCATCTTTGGCTTGGTATAGTTGCCAGCAGCATTAACCGTACTCATGACTGCTTATGCCTCCGTGCAAAGTTACGCGCAGCTTCTACACTGCCAAAGCCCCAAGCTTTTAATGCCAGGGCTTTTCTCGTAGGCCGACCTTGTTCATCCTTCATTGGCCCCTTCATACCAGCAAACCGAGCAGCAAAAGAAACACGACGAGGATTAGTCCCACTCTTAACAGGAGCCTTGAGATTAGAGCCCTCAGTCCTGCGGAAATACGCACGACCCGCTGCATTCAAACCTCCAGATGGACTCTGATACTTTTTTGCAACCATTTACGGCTCCTGATCTTTCTTAACCTTCTCAGCCATACGATCCTGACGCAACATGTTGGCTTCGATCTTCTTCGCTTTTTTAAGCAACGAAACACGCTGAGAAGATGTTACCAGCTGACCATCATCTTGGCCAAGCATTTCCTTAACCTTACGTCGAAAAGCAGACAGCTTAGAATAATCCTTCGGCATACGCTCCAACTTAGCGTCTATCATTTCATATCGAGCCTTCATTAAACTCGCTGGACTTTGACCTTTGGGCATTACTTCATCCGTCCTTTAAATTCTTTGCTACTTTTTAATTCTTGAACTTCAGAAATTAGACCTTGGAGTTTCTCTCTCTTGGCCAAAAGACTTGGCTTGCTTTGCTTTCCACTGAGGATACGAATCCCACGGCGCAATCCAGTTATGGCATTCTTGGTTGCCTCACCAAAATTATACGCAGATCTAGTATCGGTGCCATAAACACTTTCGCCAGTATATTGAGGAATTGATTGAAGCTCTTTGTCAACTTTCTTCAACAAAGAAGCCGCTCTGCTATTTGATCCTTTGGGCATATCGTACCTTTCACCAAAAAAAATCTATCTAAACCTTTGCGAGCCTTTTTAGCATATAACTCGAGTGAGGGACTACTGACAATCACGCTAGTGCAGTTTTTTAACCCCACCCCCTGCTAGGACAGATCAATTGTAACTTGTATATCCCCCGCAATTTGCACTTGCGAACGATCTATCGGCTTGAACCCAGCCCGATCTAACAGATCTTTGGATGCTTCCAGCTGCACATACTCGCTCTTAGCTCCACTGGAAAGCTCCGCTACCCTGCCTAAAGCCCTGACAGCGTGAATCCCAAATGCATCTGCTGTTGCTTGCATGAGATACTGTTGCACATGCGGAGTTTTCATAGCTTTGTATGCTGAGGCTCGTCCGCTGTTCCCCGCTGCGTACCCAGCCTCTTGTGCAGCTTTTGCTACATTGCCGCCGTTTGCTACAAACGCATCCACTAGCGCTCGTTGTCTGTCTGTTAGATCACGCTTTGCAATACTACTCATATCTTCCTCTTAATTGCTTGCACAGTCTGCGTTTTGTTTCCTATCATCAACCCCCCTCTCCCTCTCTCCCCCCATTCATAGCATCGTCTGTAATACCCTTGTCAACGCACAAAACGCATTCGTGCAGTCTGTCACGCTACAAGTGCTGCATACTACAAAGGTGATTCAGAACCACAAGTTTCAGCTCTGCCTCGTTTCGGTCTACTGTCTCAGTCATTACGCTCGTCGGCCCCATGTTACAGCTGCGGCCACCTCGCACGTCTTTGTTCATTGCATCGGGCCAAAGACCATTCGCAAGCAGTTTCCTCTTGCTGTTCATAGCTGTGTGATTGTGGCTGCTGGCAGTGTGTAGTTCGACTTTCTCCTTGTGGGGAAACAACTTGCGAATAGCAACCTGATCTGGGGATCAGGCTTTGGCACCGTGCATGAAGTCGTCGTTGCGAGGGTGGTCCTCGCACGTAACAAGGAGCCTAGAGCTATGACTAAGAAAGTACCTACACTCGTTGAACTAAAACTTGCAGTTCTAAATCATTTTCAATCTACACAAGACGTTGTGCCTAACGAGCAATTCATCGCAGGTATTGCACGTGACGAATGTTACACATCGCACAACTCGCTGAACTACAAGAAGAAGCAAATGGCAGACAAGTTAGCTGACTATGAGACAGCGGTCGAAGAAGGCAAGGACATCCGAGCCGATGCGATCGCGCGATTGCTCGACAACATGGAAGTCGAACTAACGTTGTTAGACGAACGTCATCAAGCAGATCTATCGGTGTACGAGCAGGTCACTGGCACACATTGGGAACCGATGGCTAAGAAACGCGCACCAGCGAAGCTATCAGATGATCGCATGAAAGCACTCAGAGCAAAGGTGGCGTAAGCCACCCCCGCAAGGGGCAGCACCGTCTGCCTCTTACTTCACCCTCTCGCGCAGCGGGGATCACGATTCGCGTAGGCTTGTGCGCTGCGGATCTACCCCACAATCAAGGAATAAACGAATGCATTTTGCTGACAATCAACTAATCACAGCCATCCGCTCAATCATTGTTGAAGAAGTGGACAACCGTATCAAAGCAATCGATGAAGATGAATTTAATGTATGGGATCACAGATCTGACATTGAAGACATCATCAATGACTACATCAACTCAAACGTAACCATAACTATAGAGGCATAACAATGGACGTAAGATTACACGAAGTACAATCAGTCTGGGAAGAAATAGATTACCACGGTGAAAGCCATACGTTTGTTACTCGCAAGCTAAGAATCATAGACAAAGATGGTAAAGAATATTCCCTGACTTTGTTTAGCGATACCGTTGATAACTTAATGACAACCAAGACAAGGATAGAACGCCATGCTTAAACCTATTGGATTGTTTCACACACCCAAAGATTGGGATGAACTAATGGCATGGATTCATGCACACAATGATGAAGACAAAGCGCACCTAACTACGGCTGCTGCTATGGCTTGGAACTTAGCTGCAAAGGAGACTAAGAATGAAGACACCTAGTTTTACACGCCGTGATTTTGTATTCATTGCAGATCACATTGCACCAATGATGCATTGGCCTACGCATATCAATGAGCTTGCGGATAAACTGCAAGCTACGAATCCTAGATTCAATCGTGAAAGATTTATTGAACGGGCAACCAAAGCATGGGAAGCTAACTATCAGGCACACTTGGGAGACATCGATGATGAGATACCTAACTGAAATTATCCATTGCCCAGAATGCCTGGGCGATGGCACTCTAACATTCGAGAGACCTGAACCTTGGGTCAATCGTGATCTACCTCCAAGCCTTGAGGAGTACAAAGACACATGCTGGAACTGCGGTGGCAGCGGTGAAGTTGAGGCTATGGAGTTTGATGAACCAGATCTATCGGAGGCAATCTAATGGGATACACACATCAAGGAATCGGCTATCAATCTACTGACACCAGTAAGTTTGCAGCCAAGTCAAACACTGAACTAAAGATCTCAATACGCGATCAAGTCTTGCAACTACTAACCAACAGTGGTGTTGCTATGTCAGCCGAAGCTGTGTCCGAAGCATTAGGCCGACCACAAGTATCAGTGCAGCCGCGATTAACTGAATTGAAAAACGCTGGCTTGATCGAAGACAGTGGCAATCGTCGCCAAACTAAGTGGGGTAAACCCTCAATCATGTGGCAAATTAAGACTGACGGTTGACATAAAAGCTGCGTATGTGCATATGCTGCGGCATGATACAGAGTTATTGGGATCAGATTCTAGAGAAGCATCGCTATGTTGATCTACCTTTGCACAAGGTATTTATCTTGGCAAAGATACCAACATCTACTTACTATCGCACGGTCAATGGCAAGACAGAATTGACTTTAGAAACTGCGAAGAAAGTATATCAAACACTAGATAGATTATCTAAGCGATGGCCTACTGGTCTGGTCGAACCAAAGAAAATCAATGCCGCAGTTCCAAAACTACACAAAAGCAACCGAGGTAACTGATACCTACGTCGAGTTGATCGATGCTTTAGTTGCAAGAAGGCATGAGCTTGGTCTATCGCAAGAGAGATTGGCTTTGGAAATAGGCTGTACCATTTCATTAATTCACAAATGGGAACAGTATAAACGTGTGCCATCTGGCTTCATGTTGACATGCTGGCTGGATGCACTTGGCGTTAAGATCAAAGTCTGCTCGTACTCGGATTGATTCGGGATCTACAATCTGTGATTCATGTGGTGATGCCACTCAGTATTTCGTTGCGATCATGGCTTCAATGAAACCTGCGCGTTACCATATGATATGTTTAAACTGCTATGAGGATGGTTCATGGGAAACAAGAATAAGCAGAAGGGAAGCTATCACGAACGGTGGTTCGTCAAGTGGCTCGAAGACCAAGGGATCGAAGCAAAGAAAGTCCCACTCTCAGGATCCCTTGGAGGAGAATACTCAGGAGACATCCACCTCCCCTCACTGGTCGGACGAAATGTGGTAGTTGAAGTAAAGTATCGCACAACATCTAGTTTCCCCAATGCTTTCAAGGTCTTAGAAGGTAGAGACATGGCCTTGTTCAAAAGAAAAACTGGTCAGGATAAAGTCTGTGTGATATTATCGGAGGCACTATTCAAAGAGATGATCGAGCAAATGAAATAAAAAAGCCCCGCCAAGGGAGAGTAGGCGGGGCAGTAAGTGAGGCAATATATAACAAGGAGTACATGGGCCGTGCTATATGCTGAGATACTACTACGAGAGGTAGTACAATGGCAAGTACCAAACAGTCATGCAAAGTTGATTATGCTACTCATAGCGGATCATACGGACTCATACGGTATAGCTTATCCAACCATCCAAAGACTGTGTGAATTGTCTGGACTCAGTAAGAGTTCAGTCATTCGTGCTGTGAATTACTGTGTCAAACACGGTTACTTAACCAAGGTCGCAGGTCGCACTGGTGTTTCTACGATCTATCAATTCAACTGTCTAAAAGAGGAGGGTGTCAGTGTGACACACCAAGATAATAATAATGTAACTAAGTTAAATATATCTAATACTACTTGGGGTGTCAGTGAGACACCTACCTTCGATGAGTTCTGGCAGATTTACCCACGCAAGATTGCTAAAGGCCATGCTCGTTTGGCATTTGCTAGAGCATTGAAGAAAGCTGATGCAGTTACAATCATTCAGGCTGCTTCTAAGTTTGCTCAATCTGTTGAGTACAAAGAGAAGCAATACATTCCCCACCCGACAACATGGCTGAATGGTGAGCGTTGGGATGATGACATCGATGATGTGTCTGGTCGCTCGAACACTGACCGATTAAATGACATCATAGATTTTGACAAGTATCTATTGGAGGCAAAGAAATGAATTACGAGGATCGCACTCGCAAGGTTGGGAGTTGGCTGCAAGATGTATTGCGTAGATATACCCCGCCCACTGGCCTTGATAATGAGACACTGAAGAAAGAGATGGTGCTAATTGTTCAGGATGTGAACAAGAACATTCCATCCCAGTATGAGGATGCTGACTTTGCTATGGTACTCGACAAGATCGACGGACATGTGCGCGCCTTACATGGAGCGCGCACTTGGCCGACGATTAAGATCTTTATTCAGTCAACTAAAGATGCAGTGAAGGAACACAACAAAGCAGTAGATGTACCTCAAGTAACTGCACCAACATACAGCATGGATCGAAGCGACACGATTATGGTCAAGCGAATCAAGAACGGAGATCCAATACCAGATTACATCTTGAATCCTGAATCAGTAACACGCGCTCGACTAATTGATGGCGGTCACATTACAGACCACGACTTGCAAAAATATATTGCACCCGCTGCACGAATGCAGTAAACATAATGTAGATAACTAGTGAGGTAAACATGGAAGACCCTATCTGTATGCACTATGTGCTTCAGCGAATTGAAGCAATACAGCATGAAAAAAACAAGAAAGAATTAGAACAGGCGCTTGAGCTTTTTCGGCGTGAAATGATTTATAATCTTGGAGTTAATGCAAGGATGCGTCATGGATCGTAAAGGATTTATAGGCGGCAGCGATGCCGTAAAGATAATGAATGGTGATTGGCTAGAGCTTTGGCAGATTAAGACTGGTGTTAAAGAACCAGATGATCTTAGCTCCAATCTCGCAGTACAACTTGGCTCTTACACAGAAGACTTTAACCTGTCTTGGTTTGAGAAAAAAAACAATTGTGTACTAAACAATCATCAGTCTGAGTTTGAAATATCATCAGGTCGAGAGCTACCATTGCGCGGCACTGTTGATGCAATGTGGAACGGTCAGATCGTTGAGGCCAAGCATACTAATTCATTCTTTAACATGGATAAGATGCTTGAGATATACATGCCGCAGCTACAGTTCTACATGTATCTATCTGATGCAGACGCAGCGCATTTGTCTGTGATCTTTGGCAACAGCAAGTATGAATGCTGCAAAGTAAACAGAGATCCATCTTACATCTCAGCCATGATGGTTATGATTAATCATTTTTCTAAATGCGTAGTAGATAACATGGAGCCTGTTGGTATGGACATTCCTGATGCGCCATCGATCAATAAGATTCCTGTCGATGACATGGTGAAACGTGACGGATCCACTGACAATATGTTTATGGATCGTGTGGTTACATACATCAATGGCTACGAACACAGTCGTGTATTTGAAAATGCCAAGAAAGATCTCAAAGATATGATGGCTGATAATGAGCGTGAAATATTTTGCGATCAGCTATCAGTCAGACGTGACAAGCGTGGATCTGTACGGATCTACATTCGCAATCAGAAGGAGGCAAAGTAATGTCAAACATGAAGGTATGGGACAGCGTATCTAAGTCGGACGGTAAGTTCCTAAAGAAAGTAAACGTAGGTCGTGGCTTCACAGCAATCGATGCGCACTCTCAGATAATGAAAGCAACCGAAGTATTCGGGCCTGTGGGTGAGGGTTGGGGGTATCATGTATCTCACAGCGTTGAACTGCTTACACCTAACGACAGCGTAATTATAGCGAGTGTCAGCGTATGGCATGGCGAGCCATCTAATGTGTTCGGGCCGGTGCTTGGTTGCAAAACGCTAATGCGCAACGGAAAGACAGATGAAGATGCACCTAAGAAAGCAATGACAGATGGTCTAACTAAGGCGCTGTCACATCTTGGATTCAATGCAGATGTATTCCTCGGTGAATTTGACGGTAACAAATACACTGATGATAAGAGCAGTGGCAGCAGCCACAAAGAATGGTAATCAACAAAGGAGCCAGAAGCATGGCAGATTATGACAACACAAACTCAGGCGCAGCTTTCAAACCATTTGATAGTCAACGTATGATTCTTCAGGGCAAAGTAAATCTTGAAGGCAATGAACGCAAAGTCGTTATGGTTGCAGATCAAACGCGCGGTGGTGACAAGATCATCGAAGTCTATCAAAAAGTTGGTGTGTTGTTTGACAACGATAAGAAAGGCAATGAGTCAGCACCAGATTACTCAGGCCCAATCGAAGACTACGCAACTAACAAAGACATGCGCATTGCAGCTTGGAAACGTCAGAAAGATGGCGGCAACTACATGAGTATGCAGATTACAGAGAAACAACAAGGAGGATCTAACAATAAATTGGATGATAAGATCCCGTTCTAATGGAAACATGGGATGAAATGAAAGCGCGTCATATGCGCGAACGTGTTGAGCTAGTGGAGTCACTGGCTCAATCACGATACACACAAACACAGGCATCAAAGATTCTCGGTATGAAATTAAGCGCACTTAATAATTTCATTAGGCGCAATGAAGTTTACTGGCCTGTTATTGAGCAGGGAAAAAAGAGTGACAAAGAACCAAAGGTTGCAGTATCTTAAACGAATTGTTCGGTTATGTGCTGCGCACAAAGCAAACCCAAACCAAACAAAAAATGAGGTCGATGAAATACGAGCGCTTGCTCAACACATCATCGATGCAGAAGAAAAAGATATAGAGATAGAAGGAACGCCAGTATGAGCATAGCTACAGCATGGATTGAATTAGCCGCCCAAGAACGTGCTAGGCATAATAAAACATGGGGTCGAATCCCAGAAAAAAGAAAAGATGAAAAGTATATTCCAAAGAAAAGAAAAGGTACTCGGGATCCTAAAAGACTAGAGTTGATTAGAGAGATGATTCGAGAAGGCTTTCGCACAGTAGACATAGCTCAAGAATTAGGAGTCAGTGAATCAAGTATTAGATACTGGCGCAAACATTATAATCTAACGTGATTCGTGTGGGCAGTGCTATGTGAATGGTCGGGATATAGCTGCTGGCTTGGACGCCACTGCCCACTGCGACAATCTATCAAAACAAGAGGCAAAGACAATGGCAACTTACTACATTTTTAGTATTGTTTACATGCTAAATGGCTACGAAATGACTAGCCATATTTTAACTAACAGTGCAGATAAATGTTACCAGTTAGTTCGGGCAGCAGAAGAAATATCTAACGTGCTACCCGCTGATTTGTATTGCAAAGATACTGGTAGAATCTCAGCGTCAATACGACCTAAACTTAGACCATCAACTCAAAGTGAGGCGCATCAATAAACGGACGACGACCTTGGCCTCGGCGTGTGTCAATGTAATCATTCATTGCTGATTCCATATCACCGTCCCACTGCGCAATGTTTGGCACAGTCCAAGCTGCACCCCAACGAATAGGAACGTCAACTGCTCGCGCTGCTTCTGCCATTGCATCAGCAATTTCGTCATACAAGTTCAACTCCCAACGGCCCCCATCTACATAGGCCATAAGATCCACAGCAATACCATCCAAGTGTTTTGACTTCATGGTTTGACTTGCGCCCTTGGCTACCAATGCACGTTGTTCTTCAATAGTTCGAAGACCACAGATCACAGAGAAGTCTTGCTTGCTAACGCCAATAGCATACTTAACGACAGCAACCATGCGCTCATCAACGCCCTCTAGTTTTGACAGGCTGCGTTTGCCTAGTTTGTAACTCATTTTTTTAACCCTCTCATAGTGCGGATCCCAAATGACGCTGCTATGGAAGCATACATTCCCCATTGAACCCACATTGGTGTTGTCTCCAAATTAGCAAACCCTTGCGCCATTGTCTCTTGCATAGAGGGAATGAAGTTGGCTACCAAAATCAAAACAAAAACTATT
>Ga0208793_1000355_pt1 | contig 31392 bp, 52 predicted proteins | sample 17_taG_FD_184092 | JGI IMG/M metagenome (GOLD analysis project Ga0208793, IMG submission 184092) | Marine viral communities from the Subarctic Pacific Ocean - 17_ETSP_OMZ_AT15314 metaG (SPAdes) (version 2) | ecosystem: Environmental > Aquatic > Marine > Oceanic | place: Pacific Ocean | collected... | reverse complement strand
CCTTTTTTCGCGCGCGAGCCTAAATTTAAAACGACTGTAAGCGCCCCGTTGACAATGGACGACCCGACCGCCAACACCGCCCTGGAGGGTTCCAGATGAAGCGCATAGACCGCCTCCGCAAGCGTATGGACGACGCCACCGATTGGGCCGCACTCGCCAAGCATGATGGTTCATGGGTCGCCGCCGCCACGCTCCTCAAAGCGGCCGAGGTGTTCGATGAGAAGCTCGCCGCGCTGGAGCTCGCCGCCGTCGAGAAGGCGAGCGATGACCCGCTTGCCGTGCTGGCCGAGGTCAGCGATATCATCAACAGCCTACCGCCAGCAGCTCGGGAGCAGATCCTTGCGCACCTGAGCGGGCAGGTCCATTAGCGGCGGGTGGATGCCATGGCACTTAGAGACGCGCTCCGTCACCTAGCCGTAGCCTCGGAGCGCAGCCCGCGCGCCCTGATGCAGTGGACGCCTCCACAGCAGGCTTTCTACCTCGACCCGGCGCCGCGTAAGAGCTTTCGCGCCGGAAACCAGATCGGCAAGTCCTACGGCGGGCTGCGCTGGCTGATCGACCTTGCGCTCGGCATCCACCCGCACCAATTCAGGCCGCCCCCGCTGGAGTGCTGGATCGTCTGCACGTCGTGGTCGCAGTCTGTCGCCATCATGGCGAAGTTTCGCGGCCTCGTGGATGTGGCCTCGGTTGATGAGAAGGCGTCTAGCAACTGGTCTGGGCGCAACGGTTACGGGAAAGACAATCCAGCCGTTTTGTTCCACAACGGATCCGTCGTGCGCTTCCGCACATCGCGCCAGGGTCCCCAGGCTTTGCAGGGCAGTACGGTCCATTGCGCGTTACTGGACGAACCCTCGACGTTAGAGATCTACAGAGAGGTAGATCGACGGCTAATGAGGACTGGCGGGCTGCTGGGTATGACCTTCACGCCGGCCAACGCTGACTGCCGCTGGATCCGCGAACTGACCGAGGCCGGCATCTTCTCAGAGACGCACGCAGACTTGACCGTCGAGAACCTGACGCCCATCGGGAGTAGTGAGCCGTTCCAGCTGCTCACGGGTCGCAGGATGGATCAAGCCTGGATTGACGAGCAGTGGGCGAACACGCCGGCAGCGTTCGCTGATGTGGTGCTGTCGGGCGCATGGGAGGGCAAGCCCCTCGGCGCCTTCTTCAAGACGTTTGACCGTGGCAAGCACGCCCGCAGCGGCCTCAAGCTTTCGCCCGCGAAGGGTCCGATCCGCATCTGCCTGGGCGTCGACCACGCAGCCGCCGGCCGCGAGTACGGGCAAGCTGCGGTGCTCTGTCAGGTGCAGCAGTGGGTCGACAGTGAGGGGGCACTCAAGGAGGCGATCAACGTCGTAGATGAATGCGTGGCGGTCGGCTCCGCTACCAGCGAGGAGTTCGGGCGGCATATCGCCTCGATGCTTCGCAGGCACGGGCTGGTGTGGCGCGACCTGTGGCGGGCCTACGGTGACATCCCGGCGGCATCACGCATCGCCTACAAGAGCAACGCGGAGCTCGCCCGCTCCATCGCCCGCACGTTCGGCATGCACGTCAACAACATGCGCCCCCGCATCGACGGCGCGAAGGAGGGACGCGGGGCCGCTGGGCTGCTGGACACGGGCTGTCGGTACATCTACGCGGGGTTTGCGAACGACCTGATCAACGTGCATCCACGTTGCAAGCTGCTGATCGAGGCGTTGGAATCCTGGGATATCACCGATCCCAAGTACGAGCTTAAAGACTGCGTTGACGCGCTCCGGTACGCGCTAAAAGACTTCGTCCTCCCGTTCCACGCGCAGACCAACGTCTCGGTGCGGATCGGCTGACGCTTCCTCGAGCGCAGATAGTTTCGGCATATCTCGGAACATTAGTAGACATACGGTAAACCCGGCGCTACGATCCCCACATGATGACGAACACGAACACCCCAGGCACCTCGTCCCCGCTGGCGTCGGTGCTCCTGGCGAAGAAGTGGACCGGCCGCGAGGACCCTGGCGACTTCTGGATCAGTGAGAAGCTGGACGGGGTGCGCGCCATCTGGGACGGCAGCAACTTCTGGAGCCGCACGGGCAAGCCCTTCAACGCCCCCCAGTGGTTCAGGGACAGCCTGCCAAACACCGTGCTCGACGGCGAACTCTTCGCCGGCCGGGGCATGTTTCGGGACACGGTCGGCGCCGTGCGTCGCGAGGTGCCCCTTGACGCCCACTGGCGCAAAATCACCTACATGGTCTTCGACGCCCCCCAGGTCCAGGGCACTTTCGAGGAGCGGGTGGAGTACATCAACAAGCACGTCCAGGGCCCGCACGCCCGCGCCGTACGCCAGCGTCCCTGCGGCTCGCACGACGATCTCGCCCGCGCCCACCGCGCACTACGCCGCAAGGGCGCCGAGGGGATCATGCTCCGACGTAAGGGCTCCCTGTACGAACCGAAGCGCAGCTCCACGCTCCTCAAGCTCAAGGACTTCCACGACTCCGAGGCGCGGATCACCGGCTACCAGCAGGGCACGGGCAAGCACCGGGGGCGCCTGGGCGCGTACCGCGTGACCCTGATGGGCTCGGGAGTGCAGTTCAAGGTCGGCACCGGCCTCACCGACGAGCACCGCGAGGACCCGCTTCCGATCGGCGGCGTCATCACCGTGCGCTATCAAGAACTGACGCCCGCCGGGGTCCCCCGCTTTCCCGTGTTCATCGCGGCCAGGGACTACGAGTAGGATAGTTTCGGCATATCGCAAAATAGTTCTTGTGCATTGGTAAACGCGCGGTTAATGTATACCCATGATGACGAACACGAACAACACCGCCGCCCTCTCCTCCCTCACCCCCGAAGCCGACGTCGAGCACCCCACCGCCCCCTACACCATCCGCCGCCTTGGTCAGACCGCCTGGGCCACCGTCCCCACCCTGGCCGAGGCCCTGACTGAGCGGGACACTGCGGACCGGATCTGCCAGCGCGGCCACCTGATCATCGACGCCTGCGGCGAGTTGGTGATCTTCATCTAGGTAGCCACGGCGCGCGCCCTTCGGGGCGCCCAGCCGCCGAGGTGCAACCCTAGTGAGGAGAGAGATGATGACGAACACGAACAACATGACACGCAAGATTGAACTGTCAGGAACCGGATGGCGCATCCGACGACGCAAGCGCGACGGGGCTCTCGTGCCCCTGCCTACGCAAAAGTGCGGCGAGTGCGGCGCATGGATGGAGCCCGAGTTCAAGAGCGATGTGCGGGACGCAGAAACGTGGTTCTGGCCCGACTGCCTCGTGTGTCAGGGTCCGTGCTGCGCGAAGTGCTCCGACGAGGTTTACGAGGAGGGGTTCCGAGCGTGCCTCACGTGCCTGCAAAACCCCGACCTTGAGAGTCAAGTCGCCTCCATGCGGCGTTGGTGAGCAGGATCCCGCATGACGAAGCTCACCGTTCGGCAGCGCGACGTGCTCGCCTTCATTCACCTCACGGGGCGCGAGCCCCGGCGCACGCACATGAGGACGACGATCGCCCTGTTCGAACACCGCACGCGCCAGCCCTTCACGCTTGACGGGCCGAGCCTGCTCGTGAACGACGCGAGCCTGCCGCTGATCGAGGGTCGGCCGCTCGTGAAGGCCGTCGCGCTCTTCGAGAGCCACGGCTTCGCCCTGCCCGAGAAGCACGGCGACCGGGTCGTGCAGCCGTACGGGCGCAAGTCGACGCAGTACGTCTACATGCTGCGCGAGAGCGACGGCGTCGCGGTGCGCTTGTGGAAGTGCGGCACGTCGGCGACGGTCGACGTCGACACGGGATCGCCTTACCCGATCACCGAGTACGTGTGCCTCACCGGGAAGCACGCGACGCCCCTGCCCGAGATCGTGACCGAAGCCCCGGCCGGGCTGAGCGCCGACGAGTTCGACCTACTGTCCAGCGTCGGCCCCTGCCCGGCCTGATCCGCTCGATCAGCGGTCGAAGAAGAAGCGGCCCGGCTCACGGGCTGCACACCCTAGCGCTTGCGCGCCCTTCGGGGCGCCCAGCCGCCGAGGTGTAACCCTAGTGAGGAGATGAGATGATGACGAACACGAACAACACCGCCGCCCTGGTTTCCATCACCTTCAAGGGCGCGCTCCGCCGCGCCGAAGAGGCTTACATCTCCGCCATCGTCGCTGGTGGGGCGCGGAGCGTTCGCGTCAGCAAGTCCGCGATCAGATCGAGCGGTTACGCCGACGACGCGCCCAGCGGCGTCGCTGACGTGACCCACATCACCGGGGACCATGAGCCTTGGTTTTTGGGCGAGGACTCCGAAGGGAGATGCTGCTGGAGCTTCGACGGTGTGGAGTTGGTGATTTTCGCCTAGGTAGCCCCGGCGCGCCCCTTCGGGGGCCCAGCCGCCGAGGTGTAACCCTAGGAGGATGAGATGATGACCCTGACCGCTGATTACGTTGACCTACTCGTGTCCCGGTGCGCCGCCGACGCCCCCTGGCAGATCCGTGGCCTGTTCACGGACTACGCCGACGCCTCGCTCGCGTCCACCGTGCTTAGTCGGGGACTGCTAACCCGCGACTACAACGCCGCCGCCGAGGTCGCGATCGTCTCGTTCGGGCCGCACGGGTACCTCAAGACCGACGTCAAGACCGCAGCCGTGAGGACGTGGTGATGCCCGCAGCCAAGAGGATGGGCCGCCCGCCACTGCCTGCGAACGAGAAGCGCCGCCAGCGTGCGGTGCGGTTCAGCGATGACGAGTGGGCCGAGGTGGTCGAGGCTTCGCGCGGGTGGGGGGTCTGCAAGTGCTGCAAGGGCACGGCGGTGCCATCCGCCGTCATGTGCTGCGGGCAGATGCCGCGCCCCATGACGGCGGGGGAGTTCGTGCGGATGCGCTGCCTCGACGTCTAGCGTGACTAGCGCTTGCGCCTCGCAAGCATCGCGCGTTAACTTGCGCCCGTGCCTGCTGCCAAGCTGTCATCGCTGCCGCCGCCGCCGCTGGATGCGGCCAACATCGAGCGCGTAGAACACACCCGGCTCCGTCGCCGCATCATGTACGGGCGCCACGAGTCCGACCTTCGCAGCCTGCTCCGTGACCAGCTCGGCAGCGTGCGCGCGGACGCATGGGGCAACCGTCCTGACATGAGCGCCAACCCGTTTCAAAGCCTATGGACACAGGCTTCAATGCTGTACGCCGTGGAGCCCGAGGTGGGCCACGACGACGACTCGGGCAGGGAACTCCTGGCCCGCGTGGCCGAGGCCGGATATTGGGCGCTGATGCAGCGTGTTCAGAGGGACACCCTTGGGTTCCGTGAGATGTTCTTGCGCGTCACCGTGGACCACGGCGCCCTGGTTTTCCGCCCAGTATTCCCCGATATGGTCGAGGCGAAGGCACGAGCACAACGCCCATCCCAGCCGCTGATCGTGGGCGAGTGGGAGGAGCACGCGGATTTTGAGTGGGTGCGGCGCACCGCCGACGCGGTGAGCGGCACCTATACGGTGCAGGCTCACATCGACGGCGTCGACCGGGACGTGAGCGGCGAGGTCCTTGGCGACCACGATCGGGCGGTAGCCGCCGCGCATATCCTCCCCTACAGCGTCTTCCACGCCGCCGAAACGGGCTGGCTGTTCGACGCATGGACCTCCCAAGAGGTGGTGTGCGCGTCCCTGTGGATCGGCCTGTATCTGACCGAGTTCGGGCACATCATGCGCAACGCCAGCTGGCCCCAGCGTTACGCCGCCGGGGTAGTGGTCGAGGGCGCTGGCGTCGACGGCGCCCGCCAGGAGGTCGTCACCGATCCGGCCACGGTGCTCCTTCTCGGCGTGCGAGAGGGCGCGCAGCCGATGGTCGGCCAGTGGGGAAGCCCAGCCGACCCCGAAGCTATCCTGCGGGCCGTCGCCATGTACGAGCGGCGAGCACTCCAGGGTGCGGGATTGCACCCGCCCGACGTGACGAGGCAGAGCGCGGACATTCGGAGCGGCTACTCACTCGCGGTAGCTCGGGAGTCCGTACGGGAACAGCAGCGCTTCTTCGCGCCCCAGTTCCTGCGGGGCGACCGTCAGACCTTGCGGCTTTGCGCCGCCCTGCTGAACGAGGCCGAGGGCAGGAACTACCCCCTGGACGGGTACCAGATCCGCTATCGCGGCTTGCCGCCATCGCCCGCCGAGGACCGTCTACGCATCGACACGATCACCGCGCTCCTTGATCGTGGCGTGATCACCACTGATGAGGCCAGGGAGCGCCTTGGCGACGTCCTTGCCCGCGTCTAAAGAGGAGGATACACCTTGAGCGATGACACCCCGGCGGCGCCGCCCCCAGTCCATGACACACCCCCGCCTACCCGGTGGGCCGAACTGAAGGCTGATCTAGCCAACGCCACGAAGGAGCGCGACGAGTTGCGCGCGGCCAACGCGAAACTCAGCGGTCAACTCAGCGGTGTTAAGGACGCGCACACGGCGGCGGCAGCGCAGTGGGCTGATGAGCGCTCCTTGCTCAAGTACGGCATCGATGACGCACCCGGCATGGCGGCGGCTCGCACGGCCTACGGTGCGCTAGAGGGCGACGACCGCCCCGCGTCCGTGGGTGAGTATGTAGCCGCCCTCGTCGCCGCTGCCTCGGCCGAGGACGACCCCAAGCCCCCTCCCCGTTGGCTTGCACCGTACGCAACGCCAACGCCCGCCGCCGCGCCCGAGAAGGCGCCCCCGAAACAGACGGCGGCGGCGCCGCCGAGTGCTGGCGGCAGCGTCTCTGAGGAGGCACGTAAAGCGCTCCTCGACCAAGCGCTTAAGAGCGGCGATTGGTCGGCATTTAACAAGGCGGCTGGTATCACGATGTTTTCGGGGTAGACTCGCCTCGGACGCCACTAGGCGTGCAGCGTGCCTCCAGGCTGTGACCGGGGCTTCAGGTTGTCTCCACTGAGACGGGGACTAGCGGTTATTCGGCCCACCGAGACGGGCGGTTAAACACCACCCCTGGAGTTCTCGTGGGTTTCTACACTTCGAATCTCGGCAATGCGCTCGCCTCTGACGTCCTCAGTGGGATCTGGGTGCAGTCGTTGGCCGATCGCAACGCTCTCCCCAATCATCCCAGCCTGATCCGCGCCCCCGCTCCGGTCGGCGCGACCACGGTGCGTGTGCCCGATCTCGACCTGAACGGCGCGGTGCTGCTGGCCTCGACCACCGAGGGTGCGGCGGTGTCCGCTACCACGCCCACCGACAACGCCTCGGATATTGCCTTGGCCCGCTTCTCCAAGCGGTACGACCTGTCGGACTTCATGCGGCAGGTGGACGGGCTCGGCATCAGCGCGGAGCAGGTCTTCGCGATGGATGCCCTGATCGCTTGCGGCGCGACCCTGCGCGACGAGGTCGCCCAGATCGTTGACGCCTTCTCCTCGACGGTCGGATCGACCACGGTGGACGCCACCGCCGCGAACTTCTTGGAGGCTATCGCCACCTTGGAGATCGCGTCGGTGAATGGCCCCTACCTCGCGATGCTGCACCCGCGCCAGTGGGCCGACATTCGCTCGGATGTCAGCACCGCCTCGGGCGGCGCCATCCAGTGGAACGCCGGATCGCAGGAGGTGTTGAACGCCTCCAAGGGGCTCGGCTCGCAGGGCAACTTCTTGGGCGTCGACGTATACACTTCGACATCCATCGTCACCGCGAACTCCCTCGCTGACCGCGCGGGCGGCATGTTCGGCCGTGGCGCGATTGCCTACGCGATGAGCGCCCCCCGCTCCGATGCGGACTTCACGCAGGTCGTGCTCGGCAACGAGGTGCTCTTCGAGAAGGACCGCAACGCGCCCGCCGGCCTCACCGAGTACGTCAGCCACATGCACTTCGGTGTCGTGGAAGTTCTGGACGCCGCCGGGGTGTCGATCATCACCGACGCCTAGCGCGTGGGTACACGGGGACCGTCAGCACCCTCCTCCGCTGGCGGTCCCCTATCCACACACCGGAGGAGGTGGAGGAGGCAATCCCGCATGGAAACCGCGAGCACTACCCCGTTCGTCATGGACTCGGACCCCACCGGGGGTCCACCGCCGACGCGCATCGAGGCGTCCACGCCGTTCATTTACGTGGCACACCCGGAGCGCTGGATGGTGCTCGCGGGGAAGGTCCTCCCCCTCCTCGGCAAGGTGAAGATCCGCAAGGGTCAGAACGGCATCATCACCGACCGTCACGGAAACCTCATCGGCGTGCGCGCGGCAATCGCCCGCAAGGAGGAGCGCGGTTGGTCGCACGTGCCGCTGGACAGCGTCCCGCCGCAGGACCGCACCCCCGGCGAACCCGTCTCCTACCTCTGCACCCCGCAAGGGCGCCCCGATGCTCACGTCAGCATCTACACGCGGCTATACCCAGGGGCCACCGTCGCGGACTGCGACGAGGCCGGCTGGGTCCGCTTTCTGGAGTACCAGCTAACGCAGGGCGTGATCCCGCCCTGCCCGATCTACGTGCTGGAGCGCATGGCCCAGGCCGAGGAAGACAAGCGCAACAAGGCAGCGGACGAGGCACGATCGGTACCGTCCAGGGCCGTCGATGCGGAGCGCCACGGCGCCGCCCTGGCGGCCATCCGCAAGGAGATCGCCAAGCGGACCAAGAAGGCAAAGCCGGTCAAGAGGCAGACGGCACAGGTGGTCATCGATGAGTAGTGACCTCAAGCACGTGCGCGAAAACTTGCGTGAGCGCTGCCGCGAGGCGGGCATGACCCGCAGCGAGGCCAAACACCGCGCGGAGCGCACCGTGCGCAAGGTCGCTGATCGGGTCGAGGCCGGTGACGCCTATGGCCCCGACGGCAAGAAGGAGCGGCGATGAAGGACGCACTACGCAAGGCCCAGGCGCTACGCGGCGGCGCCCCCAAGACCATCGCGCGGGCGGTGCAGCCTGACGGATCGCACGGCTGGCGCATCACCTACGCCAACGGTGACGCCGTCCTCATCGACGGCAGCGGCACCGCAGCGCTCAAGAAGAAGCCCGCTGCCAAGAAGTCCGCGCCGAGGAAGGCGAAGAAATAGTGCCTTGGGTCGAGTATCAGGTCCGGTATCCCACCGTCACGCAGCTCGAGCGTGCGCGTGATTCGTACCTGACCCTGCCGGTGTACGACGACGGGGCACTCGCCGCACCGTCCAGCGGCACGATCTCGATCTACAACCCAAGCGGCACCGCCGTGGTTGATGGCGCCGCCGTCACCATCACCGGCTCCATCGCCACGTACACGCTCACAGCCGCCACGGTCGCCACTGAATCATTCGGGTCTTCCTGGCGCGTCGAGTACACGCTCACGATGCCCGACACCGAAACGCACCTGTGGAGGCACGACGCCGCCCTCGTGCGGGTGCGCCTGGATCCGGTCGTCACCGACGCCGACCTCATCGCGCGCCACAGCGATCTAAACTCCTACCTGCCCTCCTCGACCTCGACGGGCTGGGAGGTCTGGATTCAGGAGGCATGGCGTGAGGTCTTGAGCAGGTTGGAGATGATGGGGCGGCGCCCTTGGTTGATCACGACACCGCAGGCGCTACGGCCGATCCACCTCTACACCACGCTGGGCATCATCTGCCGCGACCTGAGTGGCGGCGCCGCTGATGACAACAAGTGGACGCGCCTCGCGGACAAGTACAGCGACGACGCTGCACGCGCCTGGGGCTCGGTCAATTTCGACTACGACGACGACAACGACGGCAGCGAGGGCGGCACCGGGCGCACAGGCGCTGCCTCCACGGTGTGGCTTGCACGGAGTCCTCGGGGATGACCACGACTTTCGCGGAGCTGCGGCAGGACTTGAGCACGCAGATCCTCACCATCGGCGGCGACTGGAACGCCTCACCCGTGCCCTACCACCTACACGGACCGGGCGATGTGCCTGATGCGGTGCCCGCGAGCAAGGCGCATCTAAGCTTCTCCATCGGCTTCGACTCCGAGGCGGGCGAGGATAGGCAGCGCGCCGCACTGGGCGCGCTGACCCTGTCGGGCGTGTCTGTGCGCTTCTTCGCGCGCTACACGCCCCGTGACGGTCTGGCTTCCGAGGACGCAGCGCTCGACCATGAGCGGGACCTAATCGCCGCCGCGATTGCCACAGATGGAGTACAGGTGCTGTGGGAGAGCAGTAGCCGCGACATGACCTCGTCGGGGGAGTGGTTCGTCCACGAGTCCCGCTTTCAGACCTACCACCGTTTGCCGTTGACCTAGGAGTCCCAGCATGGCCCTCAATTCCGCCCCTATTCTCATCCCCAACGGAACGATCCTTGTTGAGGACGGCGGCGCCCTTGCCGCAACCATGATCTACGAGGACGGCGACTTCAACATCGCGGGCCTTGCTGAGGGGGATTACGACGTCGAGGGCTTCAAGGATCGTGGAGACTTCTACGCATTCCGGCAGACCGACCAGAAGACCTACTCGCTGTCGTTCTCCTGCCACGCGACCGAGATCAGCGACGGCACCGAGACTCAAGCGCTGATGGACGTGATGCTCAAGGAAAACGCATGGTCGGGCGGCACGTCGGTCATCACGACCGGCTCCGACGTCTGGGCCGTGAAGGTGACCTACACCGCCGACACCTCGGGCGTCACCGGCGGCGAGGCTGGGCAGACCATCGTGGTCAATGCCTTCATCCCGCAGGACGTCTCCTTCACGGAGGGCAATCCCGCGAAGTTCAGCGTCAGCGGGATCTGTGTTCCGTTCGGCGGCACCAAGGCGGTCACCCGCACCTAGCACCAGCGCCAGGAGGAGGCGAAACAGATGGCAATGCCTGAGAAGATCGAAGTGGTGGAGAGGGTTTGGCCGGTGTCGCTGCCGGGCTTCACGGAACGTGAGGAGTTGGTCGCGGCCCTCTCGAAGCACCAATCGGACGGGCTGATGCTTCGGCGGGTCTACGCTGCTGCTATCGGTTTGTGCTCCGGTGTAGGTGCCTTGACCCAGGCGTCCTACGCGCGCTGTGGGCACGATGTGCTCACCTACGGCGGCAAGGTGTATGCATACCTCCGCGAGCACGGGGCGAGCGTTGATGTGGTGTCCGAGACGGGCTTCGAGCTGCTTATCCCGATGGCGCGGCAGTTGTTCCCGCGTGAGGAGGAGGTCGCGGAGCAGGCGGGTTTTACGGACGCCGCCGAGGGCACCTCGACCTGATGGCGGTTCGCCTCTCCTTGGAATACGGGGCGGGGCATGGGCCGGGATGGTTTCGCGGCCTGTCGAGGGAGGAGCAAATCGAGGTGCTCGCTTACGAGCGGGTGCGGAATGAAAGGGCGAGGCAGTGAAGCTCCTGACCGATGCACACTTCGACCAGCTCACCCATCCGCGACCGCACGCCGCAAAGAAGGGTCGCTGACAATGCCATACCTCCAGATCAGCCACGCCCTTGACGAGCACTACGCGCGCGCCGTGAAGAAGCTCATGGACGAGAAGGGCGAGATCGCCATGCTCCGCTATGTCGAGGCCAACGCCCGCCGCGCTGAGGGCGAGTGGTACGACCACTGCACGAAGCGCACGGGCTTCTCGGGGAGGCTCCGCTTCCGCGCGTACCGAACGCGAGCCGGGAACCTGCGGGCCAAGGTTGGCAGCGATGCGCACTACGTGCGCTATCTCAACCTTGTCTTTCCGGCCAACAAGCGGGTCATTGATAAGACGCTGACCGATCCAATGCGCCGCAATATCAGCACCGACTTCAAAGCTGAACTCTCCAAGGCGATGATGTAGTGGCCAGGAAGAACCCCCGCGTACCTGTTGATATCGTTGCGCAGACCACCAAGTTTGACTCAGCTATCAAGACGAGCGCCAAGGCAGCAACGGCGTCGTTCGCGGCGTTCGCTGCCGCCAGCACTGCCGCCGTTGTGGGCATCACCAAGGCGACCATTAACCTATCGGGCGAGCTGAACCAGATCGCCAAGGACGCCAAGCGCGTCGGCACCAGTGTCGAGGACTGGCAAAAGGTCACCGGGGCTATCGGCCTGCTGACCGGCGGCGCTGTCGATGGCGCGACGGCCATGCAGACGCTACAGCGGAACATGGCCGACGCCCGCGAGGGGACCGGCGAGGCTGCTGGCTCCCTGGAGAAGTTGGGGCTGACGCTTGACGAGCTATCACCTGACGACCTCGCCGGCAATCTGGTCACGATTGCCGGGCGCTTCGACGGGCTTGCCGATCACGCTGAGAAGTCCCAAGTGGCAATGGAGCTTTTCGGGCGGGCGGGAAAGGAGCTAGTCCCCGCGTTGGCCGCTGGCGGCGATGCCGTCCAAGAAGCGATCGGGCGCGTCGAGGATGCGGGCCTCGTGTCGTCCGAGGCTGCGTTCCAAGCGGAGTTGCTACAGGACTCGTTGGCCGACGCGAGCCGCGCCATGCTCGTTATGCGGACAGAGGCGCTCGCCCCGCTGATGCCGGTAATCACGGGCGTTGTGGGCGGCCTCGTGGACCTTTCCCAGGAACTGCGGGATACGGGCGCCCTGGAGGACTTCGGGGACGCTGTCGCACGCACCTTTATCGAGGTGATGATACCCGCCGTGACGGTGGGCGTGGCGCAGTCGAAGAAGGCGTTGGCGGGGCTCACGTCCACGCTCGCCGCCGGCATCGTCGGCTACAACAAGATGGCCGTGGCAGCTAAGACGGCTGGTGTGGCGCTGGAGTTCGTCAAGAATCGCGGCAAGGTATCCGGGGAAAGCCTTGCGGAGCTTGAGGCGCTGACGCTCGACCTCGCTGAATCGCAGATATTCCTCGACGCCGCAACGCGCGAGTTCGTGGGCGTCGAGGAAGACGTTGCCGTTGTGATGGATGGCGTGCTTGAGCGTATCCGCGCCATGCAGGCCGAGTTCGAGGAACTCACCACATCCCAGCGTCACAGCAGCAGCGAGACCGAGACACTCCTCGCTGAGGGGACGGACGCCTACGAGAACGCACTACTCAAGCGCCGCCGCGCTCTTGAGGCTAACGTGGACGCCACCGCCATCCTCGAAGAGAAGATGGCCGAGAACACGGAGGCCGTTGAGCAGCGTCGCGCGACCGCGATGGAGGCGGCAGACACCAAGCGGCAGCAGTCGCTAGATATCGCGCTCATGGCCGTGCAGACGGTCGCCACGATCTCCCTCAACATTCTCGACGCTGCCGCTGATGCCGAGGTGGCGATTATCAATCGCACCACGGAAGACCGCAAAGAGGCGGCGCTTAAGGCGTTTGAGGTCAACAAGAACACGCAGTTGGCGCAGGCGCATATCCTCCGCGAAATCGGTGCGCTGATGGCGTTCGCAACTGCGCCCAACTACATCGCGGGTGTTGCGATGGCTATCGCCGCGCAGGCGCAAGGCTGGGTCAACTTCGGAATCATCGCAGCACAGCAGCCGCCTTCCTTCCACATGGGGGGAATGGTCGGAGGTGGGCCAGCCCGCAGTATCAGCCCCGCAGGCTCCCCCGACGAGGTCAACGCCACCCTACTCCGAGGTGAGCGGGTGCAGTCACGGGCCGAGGTGCGTGCAGGACGCGGCCCCCAGACCATTACCACCGTATTCCAGGTCGGTCCGCGTACAGTGGACGCCATGACAACGGAGGCGCTACGCACCGGCCAGGGTTCCACATTTGACGCATTCCGCGCCGTCCAGCCTCGGCGCGTGGGCAGGCACAACCCACGGAGGCGCCGCTAGATGGCCTCAGACGTCAGCAACACCTACCTTCGTGGCCTGGGTATCCCCTCGGCCGTAGCGGACCTCGACGCCCTCCAGGGGCGCGGCACGGGCAACACCGACAGCAAGTACCAAGAGGCCTCACCGGTCGCGGGCGTGCCCGAGGCTGTACGCACGAGCCACATGGCGCTGGAGGCTACGGGTACACCCTCGCAAGAAGCGGAACTACTTATCACCGCGCACCGCGCCGGCAATCCAGGGCTGGAGCGTGCGGGGTACTATTGGTCAGACCAAGCCGACGCATCCCCTGTCGATTACGGTTGGGACGCACCCTCGTTGGTGACGGGCTGGGAGGCGCTCTGGTTCACATCGCTGCCCACGGCGCACACCGGGCGCCCACGGGTTATCCGCCTCTTGAACGGCGATCTTCTTTGTATCGCAGTCCAGGCAAGCACCGTCAGCGCTCCCATCAGCCCCCACTACTACACCGCCAGCACTAGCACGTGGGCCGATCTGTCCGACCTGACGCTTGACGACCCGGCGGCGCAGAAGGGTTGCGGACTCCTCCAACTCCCCAGCGGGCGGGTGCTCCTGTTCGTGCAGAGCAGCTCCAACGATCAGGTCGACGTCTATTACAACGACGACGTCGAGGGGGACGCTGCGTGGGCTGTCTACGCCCGCCGCGTGCTCGATGAGCCGCCGGCCACTGCCGATATCCTCGCGATCAATGTCTGCTATAGCGGCGGCGAGATCCTGATGGTCGTGGAGTGGGATGACGGGTCGAACCTCACCGCGAGCGTGTACGGATCCAGCTCGCTCGGCGCGTCATTCATTCAGACCGACGACGACTGGAACGCCACCACGAGCAGCACCATTGAGGCCGTTCGCATCGTGGCCGGCAGCGACGGGGGATTTATCGTCGGTTACGCGAAGGTGCCGCTGTCGAGCGCCTACAAGACCCGCCGCCTCGCCTCCGCAATGGGCAACCTTTCAGCGCAGGACGAGGTTGATCTAGGCGGCGGCAACAGCACGGGATATTCATCCCTCGCGCTGTGGCGCGATGAGTGCGGCCTGCTTTACTCCATCCGCTTCGACACGACCAACAGCGGTGTAGGCGTCATCGCCCGCTCGGATGACGATGGGCTGTCGTGGACCGACTTCGGCAAGAACACCAAGGTGCTGTCCCTCCACGAGGGCGACACGACAGATCGGTTTGAGTACTGGGACGCGGTCGATACGGGCGGGCGCACGGCGCTCGTTAGCCGCTGGACGGCATCATCCGCCAACGAGGATGAGCGATCGGTCGGGGTGATCTGGCTGGGCGGGTACAGCACCCACACGGCGCCGTCTGAAAGTTCGGGCATCAATTACAGGGACACCGACCAGATCGCCTACAACACGGTCGGTGCGGGAGCAGCCCTCGGCGGGATCTATCTGCCCATCGAGCTGCCGGGCAACGTGAACTGGGGCACGTCAGGCGCGGCCTCGACGGAGGACCTCGTCAGCCCTGGGGTACTGAATCTCGGCACGACGGGAGGCTACTACTACTACAGCCGTGATCTGGTCACGACCAGCGGCGCCTACGCGTGGTTCGTGGAGTTCGCCGTCCAGCTAAACACCACGGGCAGCACCACCGCCGACGTCGTCTCCGTCCGCATCGAGACGAGCGACGGGTCATCCGACGAGCACCAGTGCCACATCCGCCTCTCATCGACGGGCTACGCGGTCTACGACAAGCACGGTGATATCACCCTCGGCACGACGTCCGCTGACTTCACCTCGCGCGTGTGGGTGCGCGTCGCCCTCGACGCCGACGGAGACGTGCTGACGTGGTACTGCGAGGAGGCAAACCACGGGCAGCTCCGTAAGTTCACGGCTGGGGCCGGTGGTGCGCTGACCTCCAGCGGGCTGACCGGCAATAATCGCATCTTCTTCGGGCACCTCGGCACGGGCACGGAGGACTCGGAGTGGTCGTCGGTGGGTTATTGCTGCTGGCCTGGGACATGGGGCCCCGCGAGCTCCAGCTTTGGCGACTCGTGGACGTCGCCCGATGACCTCCACCCTCGCAGCTTTAGCGCCACGCCTCAACTGGTGCACGACGGGATCAAGGTCGCCGCCAAGAGCGGCCCGGCAAAGATCGGTGACTCGTGGACCGTCAAACAGGACGCCGACCACGCCGCTGCCAATATGCTGTGGCGGGTGAACCCCTCGCCGCAGGCGCAGTGGCGCCACACCACGGACGAGAACGAGACGATCTTTTCGTTCGATATGTTCAACGTGGCGACTGCGACCAAGTCCCACCTGATGGGGTCGTCTCGGTTCATCGCGATGCTCAACACGAACATCCGTCAGGGCGTGCTTGAGTCATCGACGGACGGCGCCTCGTGGACGACCCAGATCACCCTTGACGCCCGCACCGACTTTGACGGCCTGCGCTTCACGCGCAACGGCGACGTTATCGCCCCGGAGAAGGGCGGCGCCAGTCACAAGGCCGGCCGCTACATCAACGAGGGCGAACTGGTCGGCGGCACGGTCAAGTTCACGGGCACCTCGGCCTACCGCCAGATCCTTGAGAACACGGGCGGCGCCTGGACGGACGAGGGCGCCGCCGTGCCGTATATCCGCTGCCGTGACATTGACGACGCCGAAGGGGCGACCGGAGCGTGCGAGTTCTGGGCGCCTAATGTCGTCGGCTACAAGCACGAGCTGGGCGACTTTCACCGCTACTGGCGCTTGCGCATTCCCTCGCAAGTCACCGCGCAAGGGGACTACCGCCTCGGTCAGCTCGTCTTCGGACACGTCCACGTGTTCGGGATGCAGTACGGGCGCGGCTGGTCCGTCTCGGTTGAGCCGCAGTGGGATATTGAGGCGTTGCGCAGCGGCTCATCGCGCGCCCGTAAGATGGGCAAGGCGCTACGCCAGATCGAGATCGGCTGGGCTGATGGTAGCGATGCTACGCAGGCACAAGCATCCGACCCCGTGCCCGATTACGTCACCGGCTCCAGCAGCGGGATCCCGCTTGCCTCGCGTGGTGATGAGATCCGGCGCCTCCAGGGGCTGGCCTTGCAGCACGGCGCCGATCCTGTGCTGTTCCTGCCGCGCATCAACCGCACCACGGACGAGGTCATCTTGACCGACCCCGACCTGTGGCTGTGGGGGCGCATCGAGTCACCGGCCACGCGCACCAACGTGCTTGGAGATGAGGACGTGAGCGAACTGGACCGCCTCGACACCATCACAATTCGGGAGATCGGCTGATCCGTGCAGTGGAGCCGCGACCAGTTGCGCAAGTCTGAGGGGCTGCACTGGCTCCTTGATCTGACGTGGGGAGGGCGCCACTACTTCCACAGCGAGCAGCACGTGACGGCCGACGCCTACGGGCACGGCGCCGAGGAGTGGCTTGACGGGCTGGACGTTGGCGGGCCGCTGATGGACAGCGTCGATCCGCTGTCGGACAGTCCAGCGCCGCGATCCGTCAGCATCACCCTCACGCTACCCCCCGGCGTAGACGTGCCTGACCTCGTCGCCAGGGGCTTCCACCTGGGCAGCGCTACGGCGAGGCTCCTGCTATGGGCAGAGGGCACCACGGAGGCGATCACGGTGATCGACGGGGTCGTCAGGGATCCACAGTATGAGACGGCCGGACAGCCGATCACCTTCGCGCTTGAGGAGATGCCCTTCGATGACCGCGCGCTGTGGCCCCCCGTGCGCGCGGTCGTGGATGACGACACGTGGCCTAATGCCGACGAGAAGGCACTAGGGGAGATGTATCCATGGATCGGCGGCGCCCCACCGCTGGAGGAGCCCGACGCATTTGGATCGCCGGGCCTCGTCGTCAGCGTCACAGGATCCGACCCCATTACGGGCATGACCCTGCTCATTGCGGGCCACCACTGCGAGGGCGGCACGGTCGCCATACGCAACGTCACCGACGACACACCCGGCGATACCTTCACCGTCGAAGACGGCAGTGACGGCGACGGCAACCCAGTGGCAACCGTGGACCTGTTCGAGCCCGGCACGACCATCACGCGCGACGATGGCGGCGACGCATACTGGGTCCGCTGGGGGACGTCCACGCACTCGGGCGGCATGATGGTCGGCGGGTCGCTGATGCGTGGTGCCGGTGACGTGCTCGTGTGGTGGCTGGCCCGCTCCACGATTCGTTGGGACCGGGGGCGCGTCGCCGCCCTTGTGCCGCGTATGAACGCCTACCTGCTCGACTGGACGGCGACGGCGTCAGCCGATGCCCGCTTCTCCCCGTGGGATTTCGTGCGGGAACATATCCTGCCGGTGCTCCCGATCTCCGCGCGCATGGGCGGCGGCGGCGGGGGGCTCTATTTTGTCTGGTATGACTGGGACGCATCAGCGAGTGATGCTGTTGCCCACATCGACGCAGACGGGGGGCTCGTGGAGCGGGCCAGCGCCGTGTCCTACTCGCCGCGCGACGATGTCGCCAACGAGTGGCGGCTGTCCTATCGCATTGATAGCGAGTCGGACAAGTACACGGCCCGCGCCGTGGTCACGGGATCGGGGGAGACTGCGGCGCTGGAGTCGTCGGCGGTAACCTCCCTGCTATGCGAGCGTAGCAATGCGATGTACGGGCACCGCGTCAAGGAGATCACCAGCGCGGTCATCTGCGACGCCGCCACAGCCGGGCGCGTCGCTGCATGGAAGGCTAACGCGCACGCGCTACAGCACCGCCTCGTGTCCTACAGCCTTCCCCGGGATATGGCGTGGATCAAGCCTGGGGACGTGGTGAAGATCACCGACTCGGACATTGGCCTGTCCGGCGCCGTGGCCCTCGTGGACGCGATGCCTTGGGGGCCGCTGGAGGTGTTCGACGTCCAACTACGAATCTTGAGCCGCGCCCAAGAGTGGGCGGTATAACCAACCAACAGGAGCACATCGCATGGCACTCACAACGATCGACCGGGAACTGACCAAGGCTGTCGCCGTCAGCTCTAGCTACCTGGGTAGCGGCAATGAGATATACATCGAGAATTGCGGCGCGGCGGTCGAGCTGTGGCTTGATGACGACGCCCTCGTTATGACCGTCAAGTTTCAGGTCGGCGGCGGCGACTTCATCGAGGCGCCCGCGCTCGCTGCCAAAGACGTCTGGAGCTTCGCCAAGCGGCCCGGCACCGACGTACTCATCGACGTCAAGAGCGACAGTGGCACGCCCAACGTCAACGTGATGGTTGTTTGATGGCGGTCAAGATCATCAGGGCGGGCGGCGGCGCCACCGCCGCGACAGTGCTCTCATTGTCCCCCGGCAGCGGCACGTTCACCGTTTCGGACGGGATCGTGGACGGCGGTATGTGGGATGGGTTCGACCTCCACGATCCCGGCGGCAACTTCACGAGCATCGTGGGGGACGGATCCGAGTCGGTCCTGAACACCGCCGTCCAGGGCAGTCACTTCCGGCCGGCCTATGAAAACGGCACGCTCTTTGATGATGAGGCGTTGGCGCTGACCGTGGACGCGGTCGGGGATTGGACCGTTGAGCTTAAAATGAAGTACGAGACGACCTCGGCGTCCACTACGCACCTTTTCGCCGGCCCCGGTGCGTGCTGGCCGCGTGGGAACGATTCCGCGTTCTTGCTGACGACCGCGAACGACAACTCGACCAAGGTGCGGGCGCGAGCCGTCATCGGCCTGGAACAGGTGGGCGAGACTGACGGGGGCACGTCCGTCGATCCCACAAGTCACTGGCACTACCGCACCAGCCGATCGGGCTCGGATATCCTCTATGAGGAGTCATCGGACGGCGCCTCGTGGACAACCGTGCGGTCCGCTGAGGACGACGTCGTTGGATCGGTGGCGAAGATTGGCCTGATCGTCGGCAATTGGACCTCCTACGCTGGTGTGATCACCATCGAGTCAGGGACCCTTACCTACTTCCCGGCCGAGTAGTAGCCGTGCGCGTGCTCGTCATAGATGACGACCCCACGCTCAGGATGGTCCTGAGCGCCGCGCTTGGGATCCTCGGGTGGGCCACTGAGGGCGCCGCCGACGCCGCCGACGTCGCTGCCTACGACGTAGATGTGATCCTCGCGGATTTGACAATAGGCACCACGCCCACCGACACGATCGCACGCATCACGGGCGCGGCCGGCGGTACCCCCGTGGTCATCCACACGGGCACGGTGCCCACTGAGGAGTTTGAGCGGCTCCTATCTGAGCAGGGCATCGCGGACGTTATCGAGAAGCCAGCGTCAGCCGACCTCATACACCGCCGCCTGCTCGCTGTGAGCCGCAAGACGCGCCAGGGGCACCGCGCGCTCGGCGCCGTTGAAGGCGCACTTGCCTGCCTCGCCACCGCCGCCCACGAGGCGTTAGCGCTCTCCCTGGGGCCACCCCATGGCACAGGATGACATGGCGGCACTAGAGCAGCGTGTAGCCGAGTCCATCGAACGCATCGCCGCAGACGTTCGGGACGGGGCAAGCGCCGTTGATGATCGCCTCCGCAAGGTCGAGACGTGGATTGCGGTAGCTCAAGACCGTGAGGGACGATCGGGCCCCGTGCAGTTTGTGACGCTCGCCACCTACGCGGAGCACCGCCACGACCTCAAGCTATGGCAGGCCGGCGTAGACGAGTCACTGCGGAAGGTAGGCCACCGCATCGCCTATTGGTCAGGCGGGCTGGCCGCCCTCATCCTTGCAATGACGGTCCTAGCTAAGTTTGTGGGCTAACATCGGGCGATGAGTCAGATCGAATACCTACGCCGCGAGGCCGAGGCGCTCCGCACCATCGCCGCGCGCCTTGAGCGCACCGCTAGCCCGTCGCGCCGCTCGGCGTCTGCGGTCCGTACAGCCGCCGATCGCCTCGATGGGCTGGCGAACGACCTCGAAGAAGCGCCCCCTTGGGGCTCCGAGTTCTTTACGTTGGAGGAGCTGTCGTGCACGTCCCAGCGTCTGCCGAATGACCCCTGCCTCATCACGCGCCAGGAGCTTGCAGAACTATGCCGCGTCATCCTTGATCCGCTGCGGCGCCACCTGGGCAAACCCATCACCGTGACGAGCGGCTACCGCAGCCCGGCAGTAAACGCCGCTGTCGGGGGCGCCCCGGGGTCGGACCACGTCAGGGGGCGCGCGGCCGATATCAAGGTAAGGGGGATGACCGCCCTCGACCTCGCCGCCGCCGTCGTGGCGATGCGCTTGCCCTTCCGGCAGTTGATCACCTACGACGATAAGGGACACGTCCACGTGTCCTACCACGGCACCGGGGCGCCGAAGGGTCAGCAGTTGCGGCACGTCGGCGGCACCTATGAGCGGTGGGACCACAGCAAATGAGCTGCTGGACTGCCGGCCATCGCCCAGCACTTGAGCATGGCGTGCTGCGCTGCCGCGACTGTGGGCGGCGCGTCATCACCCGCTCCGAGGTGCCGCCGTGGGTGACGGTGGCACGGGTGCTGGTCCTCGCCGCCGTCGTGCGCCTCGCGCTGTCGGTGTGGTGATCCTGCGTTACTATGCCCAATGCCGATGAACTCAAACCGCGTTCGCCTCTCCCTCGCCGGCCTCGTCGTGCTCGCCCTGGCTGGCCTGCTCATCGCCTACACTGACGCGACGTGGGAGGAACTCAAGCCCATCGTGGACCGCGCCGAGGGGCTCATTATCGCCCTCATCGGCGCCGACTCGTGGAAGCGTCTAGGTGACCCACGGGGGGCTGAGTCCGCATGATCCACCTCACCCCCGACGCCCGCGACACTATCGCCGCCGTCGCCCTCGATGCCGCCCTCACTGTGGAGCCGCGCGCCGTGCCCGGCGGCGTGAAGATGCGCATGGCGACGGCGATCGGTATGCGTAAGCTCAAGGCCGAGGGCATGCCTGAGGCGCTCGCTACGCGCTTTGCTGCCCACATCGACCCCACCGATACAGACGACAACGTCGACGGCCCCCTGAGCGATGCTGAGGTGGCTGTGGTGGACGGGATCACGATGGCGGCAGGGTCGGGCGTTGGACTCATCGCGGACGCCATCGAGGACAAGAGCGGGTGTGTGTGCAACCGCCAGATCCTAGCCCTGGTGCGGTCGCTGCTACAGGTGGCGATCGAGGCGGCGGCGAGGAGTATCAAGGCGGCGCCCCGATAGAGCAGCGTCGCGGTTTGACTAGGTACCTCCTGGGTACCCAGTCATGGCACATCTATCTCAAAACTCGCGGATGACCCGCCCAGCCTCGTGCGGCAGGCGCGGCACGGGCACCCGCCCTGCGGACGGCCCACGAGGCGTGCGAACTCGTCCAAGCTCATCGTCACGGTGTCCACGGACGGCGCGGAGCCGCCTGGGCTGTTCTTGCGGGCGACGATGAGCCAGGGGCGATCGTCGCGCGCCTCCTCGGATTGGCGGATGGCGGCGTAGATGTTCGGGCGCTGCCCCACTTTGCACTCGACCCACCAGGGCGTGCCCTCGACGTCGGCAAGCGGCGAGTCCGCTTGTGCCTGCCCGACCCCACGGATCGCGGCGGGGTAACACTCGCCCAGGCGGTTGGCGACGTCGCGCTCCCACTGGGCGCCTTTGCGGCGGCTGCGGGCCCCCATCTACTCCTCCGAAACTGCGGGAGACGATGCGGCGCGCACCGCCCCCCGCCCATCCGACTGCACAGAGGTCGCCCCAGCGGCGGGAGAATCCCCATCTGCTGGAGCGGTCAGGCCCACTGAATGGCGGTCGGATGAATCAATGCACTTGCGGCACGTCACCGGCTCGCGCGTCTGCACGTCCGGCCATGCGCCGTGGTGGACCACCCGCAGGCCACAAACTGAGCTGTAGTGCGGATAGGGCACCCTGCGGTGCGTGCAGTAATGCACGGTGCCGCCGCTGGTCTGGTAGTGGCGCGGCTTCACGGCGACTCCTTGAGCAGCCGCAGGATCTGCCCAGGCTCGCTATCGAGGGTGTCCAGGCTGTAGCGCCCCTCGGACTGCTCCTGAATCCACCGATTGGCCTCGTCCGCACTGGCTGCGCAGCCCGGCCCAAAACGGTCCGCGAGCATGGAGCGGGCCTCGCTGAGTACGGAGCTGAACCCTGCCACGGCCTGATTCCCGTCGTCGTCGTCGTCGCCTACGATCCCCACCATCGAACACAGTGCATATCGGCGGAGGTACGTGATCGCGCTGCCCATTTCTTGGACCTTGGAGCCGCACCGGCAAGCAACCGTGCTTTCAATGGTGCCCGCGCCGTGCATGATGGTCGTCGTGAGGGCGACCCCGCCGTCATGTGACGAGGGCGCCTGCACGATGGCAAGGCCATGCTTGGCAAACACCGGGCGTACAGCCTTGAGGCAGCTGGCGAGCGTGGCGAACCTCGATCGAAAATGTGGGTTTACGCCGTCCAGGGCGGGGTTACGGATCTCGCCCTGGGCGGCGGCAAGTGCATCAGCGAGCGTGGCATGGGGGTTATCGCTCATCGCTCCCGCCCTCCGTCGACCGCGTCGATGTACGCGGCCTCATAGCGCCCAGCCTCGCGCCCGCATCGCGCGTGCCAATAGTCCACGAGGGTGTGTAGGCGGCTGGCGTCCGCAAGGGTCGCGCGGAGGCGGCGGTGCATGTCGTAGGCGACGGCAACGGAGAGGATGAGGGCAACGGCAAGGGTCAGGGTGAGGGCGTGCACTACTCGTCCACCGTTACGGAGGCCATCCGCTGGCGCTCCTTGCGGAACGCGGCATCGGCCTTGCGGTACGCGGCGACGAGCGGCCCGTCCACGCTCGGCGGGAGGCCGGCGACGACCTCCTTAGCGATGGCGTTGGCGACGTTGTCGCGGTTGATGGCTGCGGTCGCGTAGTCGTTCGCCGCATCTACGGCATCAGCTCGGGTCATGGTGTCTCCTCCAGGGTGTGGATCGTTAGGATGCTGCTGTAGCGCGCCTCAGCGCTCGCTGCGGTGTACCAGCGGATCACCATGCGGCGGGACGGTTCGTGGCGGTGGTACGCACAGAAGGCGATAACATCGGCGGCGGCGGCAGCAATGGCGTCCCAGCGCTGCCGGTAGTGCTCCGCGCGCGCGAGTTGGGCGGGCGTCATCGCCTCCACTCCCGCCGCTCATCGGCGTCGAGGTGTTTCACGGCCGCCGGCCAGTCCCACCGCCCAGGGTGGCGCGCGCAGTTGGCGTAGAGGCGCGAGGAGTGCTCGTCGTGCAGTCGCTGTTCCTCGCGGTACATGGCGTCGACGGCGGCGCCCATGCCGGCCTCGTCGTCGGGGGTGCGGCGCTTCATCGCGTCTCCCGCCATGCGTCAAAGGCGAGGTCGTCAGCAACGAAATCGTAGTCATCCACGCAGACGAACCCGTCGAAGGTGCCGCCCACAGCCTTGACACTGCCGAGGATGGGAACTTGCACGCTGCTGACGCGGGCCTCGTGCGCCCGCTGCTCGCGGGGTAGGTCGACGTAGGCGCCCTCGCGGCGAGTGAAGCACGGGCCGCACACGTCCAAGAGCGCCTCCTCGTCCAGCGTCATCGGCGCGCGGCAGTCGGGGCAGGGCTTGCGGTCGAGGGAGTAGTTAGTCATCACCGAGAGCCCAGCCGCCCGCGAACTTGGCGTCCTCATCGTCTGCGCAAGCGAAGCAGAGCGCGTCATCAGCGACGACCGGCCCCCCGCAGGCGTCGCAGACAGGATCAGGCTCGGGCTTTGCTGCGGGCTTTACTGCGGTGTTTGCGTTGCTCATAGGTAGGACTCTACAAGGAACAAATCTGCGCGTGCAAGACCTTGCACTAAATAATTCTGCGGGGTAGGTTCGCCGCATGAACACGAAGCAAACAGGACCGGCCCTGCTCGCCGCATACCTCGCCCACCCAGAACGCACCAAGGTCGCCGCCGCGCGTGATCTAGGCGTGTCGGAGCGGTGCTTGTACAACTGGCTGAACGGGCGCAATGGCCCCAACATCACCCTCGGCGTACGGATCGAGGAGTGGAGCGGGGGCGCGGTGCCGCTGCGCTCGTGGGTGCGGGCATGACCTACTCCATTACTGACGCCCTGCTGATTCTGCGGGTGGCGCTGTCCGTGTCGCACGGCGCGCGGCGTAAGTGCACCGCGGAGGCTATCGCGTACTTGGAGGCGCCGTATCCGTGCGATTCCTGACGCTATTCAGCGGCGCTGGCGGCTCCGACCTCGGTATCCACGCTGCGGGGTGTGAGTCGGTTGGCATCGAATACGACAAGCACGCGGTGGCGTACTTGGAGGGGCGCAGGTGATGTGGTCGCTTTCCCATCGCTGTGATCCTCTCGTGCGGCCGATGGCAGATCGCCACTACAACCGCCAGAGCGTCGGAGCGCCCAACTTCGTGCCGCCGGGGCGGTGTTTAGTTCTTCGCTCCCTGCCCTACGCCTACTGGGTCACGTCGTGGCCGTTCCCGGAGTACGTCAAGCACGCATGGGCGGGCGCGTGGGTGTGTTCCGCCTTCCGCCGCGAGGGCGGCGAGTGGACGGCGTCGAGCCTGATCACTGCAGCTGTGGCTGCGACCCTTGCCCATTATGGCGAGCCGCCCAGCCTTGGGATGGTCACTTTCCTCGACCGCGAGCACGTCAGGCCGATCAGGCGGCGAGGTGTCGACACGTGGGGCTATACGTGGACCCTCGCCGGCTTTAGGCACGTAGGCGAGACTGCCGGGGGGCTGATGGCGTTCCAACTGCTGCCGGAGGACATGCCGCCGCCCGAGTACGCCATCGGGGACAATCGGTCGTTGTTCGCAGGGCGCGAGCCGTGCGCTTCCTGACGCTGTTCAGCGGCGCTGGCGGCTCCGACCTCGGCATCCACGCTGCGGGGTGCGAGTCGGTTGGCATCGAGCGCGACGAGCACGCGGTGGCGACGGCTCGCGCGGCGGGGCATGACGTTATCCACGGCGACGTGCGGGATCTGAGCCTGTATCCGCCCGGACCGTTCGATGCGATGTGGTCGAGCTTCCCCTGCCAGGACTGGAGCACCGCCGGCAAGCGCGAGGGCAGCGCGGGCGAGCGCAACGGCTGGCCCTGGACCGTGGCGGCGCTAGATCACGTCAAGCCGCGATGGTTCTTCGGGGAGAATGTGGCGGGCCTAATCCAGCACCGGGGGGCGTGCAAGAACGGGTGTGTGGGCCTGGATTACATGGAGGGCGATATGCCCCGCCCGTGCCCGCGCTTCTACTTCGACCGCGTGATTCTGGAGCAACTGCAAGGGCGATTCGCCTGGGTCGGCTGGCGGGTCCTCGATGCAGCTTCGTTCGGCGTGCCGCAGTTCCGCAAGCGCGTGATTCTCGTGGCCGGGCCGCACAGCATCCGGTGGCCCGAAGCGACGCACGGCGCACCGACGACTCAGGCGGGCCTGTTCGGGCCGGGCTTGCTGCCGTGGGCAACGGTGCGGGATGCGCTGAACCTCGACGGCACAGTGCAGGGCGACTTGACGATGGAGCGTGGGCGCGGCGGCCCAGGCGGCGGCACCAACTCCGAAGCGCACAGCGTTGATGAGCCCAGCGTCTCCCTTATTTCCCCTGAGCAGGAGGCTCGGATCCGCAGGTTCGAGGAGCAGGCGGGGTCTTCCTACCGCCTCGACCTCGACAAGCCATCACGCGCTGTCACCGCCAACAACGCCATCGGAAACACCAACGACGTGCTTGCGGTGCCGGTCCAGGCGGGCTCGCACCGAGACAACGGACTGCGTATCGACGAGGCCGGTTCCCGCCCTGAGCTCCTCGACGTGCGGGTCCTCGGCGGCGGTACCAATCCCCGGGCTCCCGGCCAGGAACACACCCGCACCCTCCGCGATATCACCGACGAGCCCTGCACGACTATCGCGGCGCAGAGTGGCGGCGGTGCCGGGAACGCCGGGCCGTTTGTCGCCAGCGTGCGGTTCGCAGACCGCCCCGCCCCCACTGTTTGCGCTGGGCACGGCGGCAAGGGATCGGGTCAGTGGAGCGCCAACGCCGAGGTGCGGATGTTGATGTGGGAGGCCACAGGACGCCGCCGCCTCACGGTCAGCGAGTGCGCCACCCTTCAGGGCTTCCCTGACGGCTACCCGTGGCAAGGCGCCAAGGCGTCGCAGTATCAGCAGGTAGGCAACGCCGTGCCCCCGAAGATGGCCGAGGTTGTCGTGCGGGCTGTCCTGCAATCCGACTTGCGCGTGCCATCGCGGGGTGCGCGAGCCGTGCGCTCCGCAGGTTGTAGGCTGAAGAACCGCCGCTCGCAGCGGCATCGTGGAGGTGAGTCTTGATTCTGTCGGTGGTAGCGGGGCGGTACGCGGAGCGGCGCGGGTGGCGGGTCTTCCCGATCCTGGGGTGGGACGACAGAGGGCAGTGCGACTGCCGCAACCCTTGCGCCAGCGTGGGCAAACACCCCGCCGTGAGGGCGTGGCAGAGGGTAGCGAGCAACGATCCCCCGGTGGTGCGGGAGTTGTTCAACGCGCACCACCGGGGGATCGGGGTCGCCACGGGGGAGGGTTCGGGCGTGTGGGTGCTTGACCTCGACACCAAGAACGGCGTCGACGGGATCGCTTCCGTGGAACACCTAGACCTTCCGCCCACGCACACGGTCAGGACGCCAAGTGGTGGCCTGCATATGTACTGGCGATGGAGTGAGGGCGTACGCAACCGCGCCGCCATCCTGCCGGGCGTCGATGTACGCGGCGACGGTGGGTATGTCGTCGCCGCCGAGTCGGAGACGCCGCAAGGCGAGTACACCGTGAGCGATGCACGCGCGCCGGTCGATGCGCCGCAGGAGCTGCTTGACCTCGTCCTGCGGCGCAAGGAGGCGCCCGTCAGCGTGCCCTCGGCGGCACGGACTGACCGCTACGCGCTGACGGCGTTGGACAATGCGGCCAACAGGGTCGCTGGGACCGGGGCGGGCGGGCGGAACAACGAACTCAACACCTCGGCGTACAGTATCGGGCGACTCGTCGCGGCCGGTCGCGTAGGCGCAACGGCAGCGAGGGAGACGCTGATCGAGGCTGGGCGTGCGTGCGGCCTGGATGAGCACGAGGCGCGGAAGACCGTACTGGGTGCGTTTGGCGCGGCTGAGAGCGATCCGCACTACCCCGATCCGCTGCCCGTGCGGGTGGTGGGCAATGCGGCTCCGGCCGTCAACCCGGCGAACTTGCCGGGCCCTGACGTGCTGACGTTCAGCGACGTCGCCAGCTACAGCGGCTTGGGGTCGCAGTGTTTCCCGCCAGCGGCCGATCTGCATCTGGCGGTCAACCCAAGCAACGGCAGGCCGACCCAGAACGCGCACAACTATCGCGAGATCATGCGCGACCCCCGGTTCGGCTTCTGGAGTTGCCAAATGCACCGCCGCGATATGTGGGGCGTCGAGGAGGTCAGCGACCGCCACGCCTCCGCGTTGTCGGCATGGATCGCCGCCGCGTACGGCGTCAAGATGGGCCGCGATCTCGTGCGGGAGTATCTTGCCCTCGCCGCCAGTATGAGGCCGCGTGACCGCCTCGCGGAGTACCTGCGCGGCCTCAAGTGGGACGGGCGGATCCGCGTGCCCTCGCTGCTGATCGACCTCTTTGGTGTGGCGTCGTCGCCGCAGTGCGAAGCCTACGCGACGAGGTGGGCTGTCGGCTGCGTGGCGCGTGCCCTCGATCCAGGGTGCAAGTTGGACACGGCCCTCGTGCTCGTAGGGCAGCAGGGCGCGGGAAAGTCAAGCACCCTACGCGCGCTCGTGGGTGATGAGTGGTTTCGGGACTCTGATCTCGACCTCGACACCAAGGACGGATATCTCGGCCTGCAAGGCGTGTGGGTCTATGAGCTGGCCGAAATGGCCGGTGTACGGCGTGCACAGATGGCAAAGGTCAAGGCGCTGCTGTCATCCTCGGAAGACGTCTACCGGCCCCCGTATGGGCGCGACCTCGTGAAGCAGAAGCGGCGCGCGGTGCTCGTGGGCACAGAGAACCACGACGGATTCTTGGCAGACAGCAGCGGCAGCCGGCGATGGTGGCCGGTCAAGGCCGGTCGGTGCGACCCGCAGCTTGCCGCCCAGGTGCGCGATCAGGTGTGGGCCGAGGCTGTTGTGATGTTCGAGGCGGGCGCGCAGTGGTGGCTGGCCGAGAACGAGGACGAGCGGCGGGTGACTGAGTCCGTGGCCTACAGCATCGAGGACCCTTGGACCGGGCCGATCCTTGAATGGATCGATATCAAGCACCACATCACGACGGTGGACGTACTCGATCTGGCCGTCAAGGTGCCCAGGGAGAAGCAGACACCCCGCGACGGGCACCGCGTGGCCGACATTCTGCGACGTGCGGGATGGGCGCGCGTGTTCGTCAGCGAGGACGGCAAGCGCAAGCGCAAGTGGGCGCGCGCATGAACGACGAACACTGCCCAGCCTGCGGCGACGTGGTTGAAGGGTGGCTGGAATGGCGCACGTTCGGCAACGGAACGCGGCACATCAGTGTGACGTGCACCGACTGCGGCAGATGGATCCGATGGGCGCCCCAGACCGAGGAGGCCATCAGCCGCACGCGGCCCGAGGGCACCGCAGCAGCGGCGATCGAGTGAAGCTGCGCCCCTACCAGACGCGGGCGGTGGAGGGAGTTAAAGAAGCCTTCCGCGAGGACCGTGCCGTGCTCCTCGTCGCCCCCACTGGCAGCGGAAAAACGGTCATGGGCCTGGAAGTGGTGGCGCGCACCCTGCGGGCGCACCTGTCCGCGACGGTGCTGTGGCTGGCCCACCGCACGGAGCTGGTGGAGCAGGCGCGGGAGCGCGCGCAAACACAGTGCCCCGACGTGGCAGATCGTATCGACGTGGCGACGGTGCAGGCACTGGCCCTCGGCGCGGAAGTACGACAGCCGCTGCTACTGGTATGGGACGAGGCGCACCACGCCAGCCCGACGGCGCCGCACTGGCACAGCGTCCTGACCCGCTGGCCTGATGCGTGGCGCTTCGGCATGACGGCGACGCCACAGCGGGGCGACGGCTCGCCGCTAGGTGACACGTTCGGGCGGATCGTTGTCGCGGCCCAATACGGCGAGCTAATTGAGGCGGGCCACCTCGTGCCGTGTCGCGTGATGGGGCCGGCAGAGGAGATCAGGGACGGCTTGGCCCAGGCGCCAGCGGCGGCGTGGTTGGAGCACGCGGGCGGGCGCCAGGGGTTCGCCTTCACGCGCACGATTCAAGAGGGCGTGGGTCTGGCTGCGGACCTGACGGCTAGCGGGGTCGAGGCGCGGTGCGTCCACGCGAACACCAAGCCCGACGAACGGCGCAAGGCCGTCTCAGACTTCAAGGCAGGCGCCGTGCGGTGCCTCGTGTCGGTGTACGTCTTCACCGAGGGCGTGGACGTGCCAGCGGCGGCGGTCTGCATGTTGGCGCGCGGAGCTGGCGCGGAGTCCACATACCTCCAGATGGTAGGGCGTGTCCTGCGGCCCCACGCGGGCAAGGATGCTGCGTTACTGCTGGACCTGTCGGGCGCCGCGGCTGTCCACGGTATGCCTACGGATGATCGCGTCTACACGCTGGACGGGCGCGGCATCGGGAAGGCTGGAGAGGCGCGCGAGGCCGAGGACGCCGCCGAGGTCGAGGAGCGCGAGCCGGTGATCTGGAACGTCGGCCTACGCGAGGTGTACGCGGGCCAGGACACCGCCGAGGAGCACAAGCGGAGCGAGTACCGGCGCCTGCTGCGGGTGGTGGAGCGCAAGGCATGGCCCCCCGGATCTGGCCTCGCATGGGCCGGCAGCGAATACAAAAAGCTGTTCAAGGCGGCACCGCCGCGCCTGTGGGTGCCAGCAGCGCTAGCCGCGCAGGCTACGCGCGAATGGCGCGAGACTCAGCAGCGGCGAGGATTCAGGAAGGGTTGGATCTGGTACCAGCGTGGCCGGGCGTGGCGCGAGTGATCACCGCTTGATCACTGCCTGATCACTAGCGTGATCACTGGCTGAACGCTGGACTGCACGCTTGCACACTGAAAACAGCCAAACTTCTTGGGGCTGGCGCACTCTGTCTGAGTCTTTTGTCTGATCTCAGTGATCACTAAGGGGTTTCAGCGTGCAGTGCAGCGTTCTTGTGTATGCTAAGACGGTGATCAGGCAGTGATCAGGATGGATCCAGCGTGCTGTCTAGTGATCAGGAGGATGAGATATGACCAGCTCGGCGGGCAAAGCCCTGCGGCGATGGATCTGCGAGCAGGGGATGCAGTTCCAGCGGGCGGCGGATCTGCTCGGGATCTCGTCCGCGACCGTCAGCAACATCATTAGCGGGCGGCACCGGCCCAGCCTACTGACGGCGCTACTCATCGAGGCGGCGGCGGGCATCCCGGCGGCCGACTGGCTCACCGAGGACGACAGGCAGCGGGTGGAGAGGTTGCGGGCATGAACGACGCAATCAAGGCAGCGCTTGAGGACGAGCAATGCACGCTGACCCTACGCTGGCGCGTGGTGGTCGAGGAGCTACTAGATACAGTGGACGCGCTCACGTGCGAGGCTGAACGGCTCAGGCGGGCAGCGCTTGACGCATCAACACCACGGGATAAGGATTAAGAATGGCGAATAACGGCTGGCACGAGCGTAAGAAGGATTACCCCGGCGGTGCCTACGGCACGGTGACCGAGAAGGCTGGGCGATGGCATTGGAAGCTGCACAGGCTCCCCAGGCGGCTGTACGCCTCGGGCTGGGACGACAGCGAGCACGCAGCCAAGAGCAGCGTGACGTACACGGCCCGCGCCTTCGGCTTCGTGGAGGATGGGCCCGACGATGGCGGCGCCGGATAGCGGCTCTATCGTATATATGCGGTGTATGGTGGGGCTGGATAGCGGCTCCATCCTCTCGCCAGATCCATCGCCGCAGGGCCTCAGCCGCCGCTGGGCGCCTTTTCGGGATTTTGCGATAGCTGGACGCCTAACGCCTCCCAGACGGGCGCAGGGGCGCTGTTAGGTGTGTGCGAAGCCCAGACACCCCCCCCTTGCG
>Ga0208793_1000346_pt1 | contig 32159 bp, 49 predicted proteins | sample 17_taG_FD_184092 | JGI IMG/M metagenome (GOLD analysis project Ga0208793, IMG submission 184092) | Marine viral communities from the Subarctic Pacific Ocean - 17_ETSP_OMZ_AT15314 metaG (SPAdes) (version 2) | ecosystem: Environmental > Aquatic > Marine > Oceanic | place: Pacific Ocean | collected... | reverse complement strand
CAAGAGACTTATCAGTTACAGGACAAGCTTCTGCTACTATAACTGGTGTAGATGGAACATCGAATGTAAGTGCTGCAATTACTTTAGATAATAATTCAGTTACAAGTAAAGTGTTAACAGGTTTGCCAACTCCAGCCGCTTCAAGTGTTTTAGCAACAGATTCTATTGTTCAAGGTATAGGTAAACTACAATCACAAATAAATGGCTTAGCAGGAGGATTACGATTTATGGGAAGTTGGGATGCTACTAATAATAATCCAAGTTTATCATCTGGTGGTGGAGAAGCAACATCTGGAACAACTACATCAACAACTGCAAACAAATTAGTAGATAGTACTGCAAGTTTTTTAACAACAGTAACAGTAGGAGACCAAGTTATAAATCAAATAGATGGGCAAAATGCTTTAGTTTCTAACGTAGATAGTGATACAACACTTTCTTTAGATAATAATATAATGGTTAGTGGCGAGGCTTATACAATAGATAATAGTCCTTTTATAACTCAAGGACATTATTATGTTGTAAATGTTGGAGGAACACATACTTTAAATGGTATATCAAATTGGAGTGTTGGCGATTGGGTAATTGCAGGTGCTAATAATCAATGGACTAAATTAGACCATACACAAATTGATGGAACAGGAACAGGAGATGCTAACGATGGTAATATACCAAGATTTACTGCATCAAACATTATAGGCGATTCTATAATAAGAGAAACAGGAGGTAATTTAATAACAGTATCAGGGAGTTTAAGCACAACAGGAAATTTAAATGCTCAAGGAGATTTTGCTATAAATACAAATAAATTTACTACTCAAGCATCAACAGGAAATACAAATATAGCAGGTACAACAATTATAAATGATACATTATATTTAACTGAATACATACAACATTTAGGCAATACAAGTAATAATATAAGATTTACAACAGATGCTATTGCTTTTTCTGCTAACGCAACTTTTGGAGGTTCGATTACAACTACAAGCGCAAGTGGGATTAAAATAGACACAAGTGGAAACGCTATATTAGAACTTGATGGTGCGTCTGGTAGTACAGAAGCAATTATATTTAGACATTCTGGAACAGAAGTATCAAGAATAGCACATTCAAATTCAACAGATTTAGTGTTTTCAACAGGAAGTTCTGTAACTACTGCTTTAACTTTAGACAATTCACAAAACGCAACTTTTACAGGAAATGTAAAATCAAATACTGGTTTATTCTGTACAACTTTAACTAATGCAGAGCCTTTTATGGCACTACAAAGAAATAGTGGCAGTAATGGTGTTGGTGTTGTAAGGTTATTAGATGGTGGCGATTTAATATTTGATACAGGTGCTACAGGAGCAGGTCAAACAACAAGATTAACTATATCTGGTTCTGGAAACTCAACTTTTGCAGGACAGGTTTCTGTTGCTTTTTCAAACCCAGATGTCAGTGGTATTCAGCTTCAAGCTACAACAGGTACTAATGCAGCAGCAATAATGATAACCAACACAGGAGGAAATTTTTATATAGGTAAAGACAAGAGTGATGGAAGTAGAATAAGTGGAACTGCTTATGCCAATGCTATATGGGCTGAAAATGCTAATCCTTTAGTTTTTGGGGTTAGTAATTCAGAAAAAATGCGTATAGCAGACACCCTTATAACATTTCCAACTGTAACAGAATTAAGAGGAGATATTGGCTCTAATAAATTTGCTATTGGAAATATGGGGGATGCATCAAGTCAAATGATGGTTTCAAGTAGAGGATTTATAACATTTAACGTAAGTAATACAGGTTCAGCTAAAGATGCTACAGAAAGAATGCGTATAGACAGTTCTGGAAACGTAGGAATAGGAGTAACGCCATATTCACATTATACAGGATATAACTCATTAGATATTGGTAATTCAACGGCTTTAATATCTAACAGTACAGGTACAAACGTAACTAATTTATTACAAAATGCTTATTTAAATTCAGCAGGTACAGCTTGGGTATATAAATATACAGATGAAGCAAATCAATTTTATATGGCAAATGGACAATTTAATTTTGAAAATGCCCCGTCTGGAACAGCTGGTACAGCTATTACTTGGACAAGAAGATTAACTATACAAGCAGATGGAAACGTAGGAATCGGAGAATCAGACCCAGACAATAAGTTTGTCGTTAGAGGCTCAGGTTCTTCCTTTAATCAAACATTACATCCATCAGTAGCAAGTATAGTTTCTAATGAAATGACTGATAATGGATATCATTCTATTTTACAATTAGTAGCAGTCAGACAATCTTTAACTACAGGTAAACATTCAAATGGTTATTTAGGATTTTCAACTATAGATGATTCTAATAATCAAGGAATTAAAGATGCAGCAAGAATTGCAGTAGTAAATGAAAATGGTGCAGCTCGTAATTCAGCAACAGCTTTATCTTTTTGGACTAATGTAGGGGGTGCAACTGACCCCGGAGCACCAACAGAAAGAATGCGTTTAACATCTGGGGGGTTATTATTTGTAGGAGATACAACTACTAATTATGGTTATGCTGCTCATCATATTGAAAATGATGCTTCACAAGGATATGCTTTGATATTGAGAAATTCAAATACAGCTACAACCAATAATAGTGTAATTCAATTAAACCAAGCTACATCAGGTAGTGATGGTTATTTTATGATTTGCAGACAAGGAGACCCAAATAGTGGGACAAATAGGTTATTTATTTTTTCTAATGGAAATGTGCAAAATTTTAGTAATTCTTATGGTGGAATTTCTGATGAAAGATTAAAAGAAAATATAGTAGATGCTACTCCAAAATTAGATGACTTAATGAAAGTTAAGATTCGTAATTATAATTTTATTGGTCAAGAGGATAAACAAATAGGTGTTATAGCACAAGAAATTGAAAATGTATTTCCAAATTTAGTAGAAGATACAAAAGACCCAGAAAGCGAAGAAACAACAAAATCAGTTAAGTATTCAGTATTAGTTCCTATAATGTTAAAAGCAATACAAGAACTAAAAGCAGAAGTAGATTCATTAAAACAAAAATGTAATTGTAAAAATTAGTATATTTATAACTTAATCATAAAATAAATAAAATGTCAAAAATTACTAAAGAAGAATTAAAAGAATTGCAAGAATCAACAAGTAGAATCAACGCTATTAGACACGACATAGGTTTGTTAAGTACACAAGTACATAGTTTGAATCATATGCACGTTGAAGAAGTTTCTAAACAAGAAGAACTTAAAAAGAGTTTAGAAGAAAATTACGGTAAGATTAATGTTGACCTAAAAGATGGGTCATACGAAGAAATCAAAGAAGAAACAAAATAATGAGTTTACAGGATATGAAATTGTATGTATTAAATTTTTCAGCGTTTACGTTAAGCTTTACTAATATAGATATGGTGTTGAAGATAATACTACTTACAGTTACTATCCTGTACACAACTCACAAATGGTATTTAATGTATGAAGAAAATAAGCGAAAACATAAGCTATAAGGAAGCAGTACGTTCCGAAACAGCGAAGCGTTTAGGTATATCTAATAAACCTAAAAAAGAACATATAGAAAATATGGAGTTAATAGCTGAAAAAATATTCCAACCATTAAGAGAATGGGTAGACCATCCTATAAGAATAAACAGCTTTTTTCGTTCAGAAGAATTAAACTCAAGAATTGGTGGTGCAATTTCATCGGCTCATAAAGAAGGTTTAGCTATTGACATTACATCATTAGGAGAAAAAACAAATCTTGAAATGTTTCATTACATTAAAGACCATTTAGATTATGATATTTTAATTAACGAATACCCAAATGATGATGGAGAACCAAAGTGGATTCACGTTAGTTGGAATAAAAAGAAAAACAGAAAACAAGTTTTAGAAATAAAACGCAAAGGCAGGTACTATACATATACAGGATGTAAAGGCTGCAAATGAAAAAAATAGAGTTTGCTATAATAGAAAGGTTTGCTTTAGGTATTTTAATAGGGTTTAGTTATTTACCAGAAGATGAAAATAGTGATTTTAGTGAATTAAACATTTATGTAATATTCATTGTATTACATTTTAAATTTTATAATAATGCCGATACCTAAAAAGAAACAAGGAGAAAAACAAAAAGACTATATGATTAGGTGTGTACCTCAATTAATGAAGTACCATCCTGAAAAACAAGCTGTAGCCATTTGTTATAAATCTTTTAAAGGGTCAGTAGAATTAGAATCTTATAACGATTATCCACAAGGTGCAAAAAATAACGCTAAAAGAGCAATAGCTTTTAAAGAAAAAAATGGAAGTAGTTGTGGAACACAAGTTGGATGGACTCGTGCAAGACAATTAGCAGATGGTAAAAATATAACAAGAGACACTATATCTCGTATGGCTTCGTTTAAGAGACACCAACAACATAAAGACGTTCCATATACAGAAGGGTGTGGAGGGTTAATGTGGGATGCTTGGGGTGGTTCTGCAGGTGTTAACTGGGCAATAAGTAAACTAAAACAAATAGATAAAAAATGAGAATATTACTATTGTTATTATTTATAGTTAGTTGTGGAACATACAACACAAAACCTAAAATACAAATTACTCACGTTTTAGCAGTTACAGAACAAGGAGATACGTTAAGACTTCCAATTAATATGATTAGACCAAATATTTATTATAACGTAGTATCGTACCCTAACTATCCAAGATATTATGATAATTGGTATAACAATAACTGGAATAGAAATTATAGAAATAACCAACCAATTTATGTAGAAAAAAATAAACCTATAAATAAAACAAAAGCAGAAACAAAAGACATATCAAGATTAGAGGTTAACAATAGTAAAATAAAAATGAAAAAATGAAAAAGATATTAGCTAAAATTTTTGGAGCAACAGGTAGTAACATAGCAGAAAAAATATCTAATATTATTGATAAACATACTTTTAGCAAAGTAGAGAAAGCACAATTTGAGAAAGAGATGCAGGAAATATTTATAAAAGCTGAATCTGATATACAACAAAGTGTAACTGAAAGATGGAAAACAGACTTAAATTCTGATTCATACCTTTCTAAAAATGTTAGACCTATGGTTTTGATATTTTTAATTGTAAGTACAGTATTAATGGTTTTTATTGATGCTGGTGCAATTAATTTTAATGTAGATAGTGAATGGAAGGAATTATTGAAACTTTTGCTTACAACAACCGTAGCAGCTTATTTTGGTGGGCGTAGTTATGAAAAAATAAAAAGATAAATAAATTTTTATATATTTGTTTAGCTTATAGCAAAACTTGCACAACCTAATAAAGATGGACGGTGCTTGGAACAGGTAATTAAATTATTTCTTTTTTGTAGGCTTTTTTCTTTCTTTCTTTTTGTCCTTTTTCTTTCTTTCTTTTTAGTTATTATGAAGTGTAGATACTGTAAAATAAAAATGTTATATTTAGGTAGTAATCAAAACGGTTACTTTTACTTATGTAAAAAATGTAATAATGTTATACCAACTGAAAAAAAAATAAACTATGATGCCTTACTTGATTGATAAAATATTAAACTACAAAACTTACAGTATAAGACGTAAAATAGATTCTTTATTAGAAATGGATGCTAATATCTATTGTAATTTAGGAATTGATTCTACAAAAACAGAAAGAACAGAAGCTAAAAAATTATCCAAACAAATCTATAGAGCTATAAAATCTTTAGATTCAGAACAAGGTCAAAAATATCTTTACTTAATGGACTAATGAAAAAGTTAAGCAGAAGTAAACTAATTAAAAAACTTGATAAAGTATTCAGTTTATATATTAGACAACGATATGCTAAAAACGAAATAGCTCAATGTTTTACTTGTGGCAAAAAAAATCATTGGAAAAAATTACAATGTGGTCACTTCCAAAGTCGTAAACACTATTCAACAAGATGGGATGAAATAAATTGCCAAGTACAATGTGCAGGATGCAATGTATTTAAATATGGGGAACAATTTATCTTTGGTAAAAATCTTGATTTAGAATATGGAGCTGGATGTTCAGAAGCACTTTATTATAAGGCAAAACAAATAACTAAATTTTCTACACCTGAAATTGAGGAGTTAATAACTAAATATAATTTGTTAATAAACGACTTAAACTAATTTATATATTTATAGTGTTCTGTTACATTTGTCTTTGTCAAGAAAGGGGTTAATTAAATTAGCTCCTTTTTTTTTGGTAGTTATTAAATAAATTGTTAATTTTATAATTCACAAATACAATAAATATGACAAAAGAAAGAACAATTTCCTATCACGAACATTACGTTCAAGTTGGTTTCTACCAAAGTTTTATTAAAAACAAAGAAAAAGAAATTAAAAACTTGAATAAGAAAAATGATTTACTTGAACAAGAAAATGAAGTCTTGAAAGCTAAATTAGAAGTACAATCACAAAATCTAATGACATTATGAACAAAGAAAAATTAAAAGAACTTTACGAGAAGTACGAATTAAATCCTAATCACTTTTTTAAACATCAACACTACACAATAATTACAAGAGCTGGAATTGATGCTATACAGGCTAAAGCACAAATTAACATTACTTATGATGTAATAAAATGCGAAACTAACTTTGCTGTATTTAAAGCTATTGCAACTAAAGGAGATGCTAAAATAGAAACATTTGGAAGTGCATTAAAAGGTGCAGGTTTTAAAGATGGTTCTACTAATTCTTGGTATGTAGCTGAAATGGCTGAAAAACGTGCTATGAGTAGAGGTGTATTAAAATTATCAGGTTTTTATGAACTTGGTGTAATGTCAGAAGATGAATCTGAATCATTTAAAAAGAAAATATCTAAAGAAGAATTAATTAATAAAAATCAATAAATTATGAGTGCAATTATCAATGCGAGTATTAGGGTAGATAAATTACCTAAAGAAAAATTTATCAAAGGTAAAGACGGAGCTGTTTACTATAATCTGACAATATCTTTAAATGACGAAACAAGATACGGTAACAACGTAGCTATTATGGATTCACAAACAAAAGAAGAACGTGAAGCTAAAGCTCAAAGAAACTATCTTGGTAATGGTAAAGTAGTTTGGACTAACGATATTATAAAGTTAGCAGAAAGAGAAGAAGTAAATACTTCTGCTCCTGCATCGAATGACTTACCATTTTAAGAACTAAATAAATTTATTTTTTAAAGAGGGGTCTAACACACCCCTTTTTTTTATATATTTATGCAAATGCAATTACGACTGGACGAACAACAAACTGAACAATATCTTATTATGCAATCTATTGAAGAAGATTGTAATATAGATGTAAATGAAAAATTAGATTACCCTCCTGTAGCTTTATCGCTTGGAGAAACATTAATAAAAGGAAAAAATAAAGATATGCTTTTGCCAATACCTATTGGAACTTATGGAAACTTTAGCTTTGTACAAGCACCTCCAAAGACAAAAAAGACATTTTTTATATCATTACTGGCTTCCGTTTATTTATCAGACAAGAATCATTTTGGAGGTAATATAAAAGGTCATAGAGATGGTAAACAATTAATTCACATAGATACAGAACAAGGTAAATGGCATTGTCAAAGAGTGTTTAAAAGAGTTGTAGAAATGGCTGGAACATCTGATGACTATTTAACTTATGGTTTAAGAACTATAAACTATAAAGAAAGAATAGATTTTATTGATTATTGTTTAGAACATAAATCAGATAATGCTGGTCTACTTATTGTAGATGGTATTGCAGACTTATGTGCAGACGTTAACAATATTGAAGAATCAAATGCTTGTGTACAAAAACTTATGGAATGGTCAGCTAAACACAATGTACATATTATGTGTGTAATACATTCTAACTTTGGTTCTGATAAACCAACAGGACATCTTGGAAGTTTTTTAGAAAAAAAAGCAGAAACACAAATACAATTAGAAGCAAATACAGTTAATAAAGAATGGATAACCGTTAAGTGCAGAAGAAGCAGGGGTTATGCGTTTGAGACATTTAGTTTTAAGGTAAATGAAATAGGACTACCTGAAATCGTAGGGGATTTATATGACCCCTTACAAAACTAAAATTAACTATGAAAAATTACTTATCGGAAATCTATAAGAAACATCAAGTATGGATTGACATTGTTTGCTCCTTTGGTTGCAATAAAGAAACTGCAGAAGATATTACACAAGAAATGTATATCAAGATACAAAAAAGAATTAATAAAGGTTTAGACATAGATTTTGGAGATGATTATAATTATTACTATATTTTTAAAACATTAAAATCTTTGTTCTTGGATTTAAAACGTAAAGAAGCTAAAGTGAATACATTATCTATAGACACTATGAGGGATTTTTTAGCAGACTTTGATTGTGCTAACTATGAAGATGTATATGCTACAATACAAAACGAACTAAACAATATGTATTGGTACGATAAAAAGATATTTGAAATAATAGAAGGTGGCGAAAGTATAGCACAACTATCAAGAAAGTCAGGTATACCTTATTATTCACTTTACAACACATATAAAAAAGTAAAAGAAAAACTAAAAAAATTATTATGATAATTACATTAACAGAAAAACAAATAGAATTTGCAAAAGATTTAGGATTTAAAAGAAGTGCAAGTGTAGGTCACGCAGTTACAAGAAAAAGTTTTAATGCATACGAAAATAAAAAACCTGATTGGTGGCGTCATTTCATAGGAGCATTAGGAGAAGTTGCTTATTCAGTTTATATAGGCAAAGAAGTAGATACTACTACTATTGGTACTGGAGATGATGGTACTGACTTTGATAATGGTGTAGACGTCAAATCTTCTGACTTAAATCGTAGACCTAACTTATTGTTAGGTGTTAAACAATTTAATAAAAAGTATGCTAAACGATATGTGTTAGCTTGGGTAAAATTACCAACAGTAGAATTAATGGGTTATATAGATAGAGAAGATGTAATAGAAAAAAGTACATTAAAAAACTTTGGTTATAATGACAATTATTTTGTAAGTAACAATAACTTAAAAAAATTATTATGAGTTTAATTAGAAATAGAAATCAAACTAAACAAGCAATAGATTTTTCTGGAATACAGAATGGTAAAATACATCCTACTGACATAGATGGTGTTTTAGAATTTGATAATGAAGTTTTGATATTGTTTGAAGTAAAAAGATTTAATAATGATATACCTACAGGTCAAAGGTTAGTATTAGAAAGAATATGTGATTCTTGGAAAACAAAAAAATCTATAGTATTATTTGTAAATGTAAATGTCAAAAATGATGTTGATTACATTTCCTTAAAAGATGGTTATGTTACTAAATATTACTATAATGGGAAATGGCAAGATTATAAAACATATAATAAAATTACAGATGTTTTAAATAAACTTGCTAATAAATGGAATATAAAAAAATTAAAAATATGAAATTAGGAGACTTAATATTTTACATTACTAAATATACAGGTATTAAATGGCTTGTTGATTGGTATTCAAAAAAGACTGGAACAGATTGTGGATGTGATGAAAGAAGAAAAAAGTTCAATGAGATAAAAATAAAAAGATGGTAAAATTTAATAAATATGACTTCAAAGACTGGGAAATCTTTAGGCTTTCAAAAAAATCAACAATTAGTCGTGAAGAATTTACTATGGTATGTAAGCTCCACTCGACCTATTACAAACATAAATATTACGAACCTTGTACTTGTAATCCCAAGCTAATTAATAAATGGATTCAAGAACTTAATGTAGTATGGGATAATGGGAATTAATGCAATTAAGAAACTCGAACAAGCAGTAGTTAAATTTTTAAACTTTGATGGTTGGAATTTAGAATGGACAGGCGATGGTTTTAAACACTATGACGCTTGTGGATTTACAAAGAAAGGAAATCCTTGTGTTATTGAAATGAAATTTAGAAATAAATATTATGAAGAAAAAATGTTAGAAAAATATAAATACGATGCTTTAATGAAAATGGATACAGATGTAGTAAAACTATATTTTGTAAACGACCCTAAAGGTAATTACTTGTATTGGTTAAATGCATTAGAACTTCCAGAACCTAAAGATATGTACTGTCCTGATACTACACTATGGACTAAAAAAAGATTACTTAAACCTGTTTACTTACTCAAGGAAAACCAAGCGACAAGAATAAATTTAAATTAAAATATAATGTATGCACGTCTACTGCACACATACGTTTTACATTCGTAGATGAAATAAATGTTTAACCTTTAATTTTTAATTTATGAGTTTTAAAATGACCCCAAGTAATACTTTTAGAGATGACCTAAAAGAAAATCCTAAAGCTGCAATGTATATGCTTAAATCTTTTGTTTATGTTTTAAATAATAAACGTAACAATAAGTATTTAGATTTATGTAGAAAATACTTTGCATTTAAGAAAGACGAATCAGTTGACAATATGCTTACGCTTATTAAGTTTCAGCAAAGTCTTTTTAAACCTATACTATCAGAAATGATAGAACTTAAAAACAGTAAGTGTCAAGTGGAGTAGACTCGTACATCTACAAAACTTGTAACCTTACAAACGTATAATCGGAGAAGATTAAAACTAATTCGAGAAAGCGTAAAGAGTTGAAGTGATATAAACTATGTTTTAGTTGCAACTAAAATATGTAAGAGTAACGTCTTTTACAACTCTTATAAACCAGTCTTGACGAGAGGGCTGGTTTTTTTATTAAATATTTTGTTTATATCGTTTAATTAACTATTTTTATTAAATGATATTACTCATAGACGCAGACAGCTTAATCTTCGCAAGTTGCTACAGAACAAGAGACGAAGAAAACGATGACCCTTACTATAGAGAATTAGAAGATTCTATTGCTAAATTCGATGAACAATATATGAAGATTGTAAACGATTTAGAAGAAGATTACGAAATAGAAAAAGTAATTACTTTTAATGGTAGTAAAGGAAACTTTAGAAAAATACTTACACCAGTATATAAAGCAAACAGAAAGAAACAAGAATTACCTCCACTTCTTCACGATATGCATCAGTACGTTAAAGATACTTTTAACAGTAAATTTGTGTATGGATTAGAAACAGATGACCTTGTAGCTAAATACTGGCAAACACTATCAAATGAATTTGGAAGGGATAATGTAATGATTGTAAGTATAGACAAGGACTACAAACAATTTCCTTGCTTAATGTATAACTATCATTATAAACATCAAGTAGTATTAGACATAAGCGAAGAAGAAGCATTATATAACTTCTACGAACAATGTATAGTAGGAGATACAGCAGACAATGTAAACTACTTTAAAGGTAAAGGAAAAAAGTTTGCAGAAAAATATTATGCAGATTGTAAAACTAAATATCAATATACAAAAAAACTATACGAACTATTTAAAGAACAATACAAAGGTAAAGCAAGACAAAAATATACAGAATGTTATAACCTTTTAAAATTAAGAAATGAATAAAGAAAACGAATGGGCTAATGATTTAATTGTTTACAATGATTGGTCAGTACAAAATGAAATAGCTAAAAAAATAATACAGCTTTCAGGAATAAACATATTTGAAAAAACAAGAAAAAGAGAAGTTGTAGAAATGCGAGGATTATTCTTCTACATACTAAAAGAAAAAGTAAATATGGGATGGACTGAAATAGCAAAATACTTTGCAGATTCAGGAACACCTATAAACCACGCAACAGTTATGCACTCATTGAAAAACTATGAGATATACAAATCAACAAATAAAAAGGTTCAAGAAATAGAAGGAATGATTGTACTTAAAACAAGTATGAATCTAAAAGGAATAAATAGAGAAAACTATTTAGAAGTAAAATGTAAAGAACTTGAAGAAGAAATACATAGATTAAAAAACGAAACACCATTATATAAGTTAGTAAATCAAATACCTAAACATTTAGAAGGAGAAGCATTAACAAGAATAGAACTACTAATAAAAGGATGGGAATGGCAATACAAAGATAGCACTACAGCTTATGCAGGAGAATAAACTAAAAGACAAGGCGTTGTTAAAAGTGCAATCTAAAATATGGGAACAAAAAAGATTCATAAGAGAAATAGAATCAGAAGTTGAAAAAGATAATAATATAGATTTTGAAACTATAGAGCTACACTTAAACGAAGCAATATCAATATTAGAGTTATACGAATACATAAAAAAAGCTATAAAGAATTATGACACAACAGGAATTTAAAGAAACAAAAAAATATTTACTTGATAAATGTCAAGAGATAATGGAAGCAAAACAACCTGAATACACACAAAAGAATATAGACATTCTAAACAACTTTAAATCTACAGCAGAAAGCATAGGCATTGAACCTATGGAAGTTTGGGCAGTATTCTTTAATAAACACATACAAGCAATACTAACACACGCAGGAGACCCTTATATGCACCAAGCAGAACCAATAGAAAGTAGATATGCAGATGCTATAAACTATTTACTATTAGGATTTAGTATTCTACAAGACAGACCAAAAAAAGATATAATATCTGGTACTGAATAAATTAAGTTAAAAATTACGTTATATATATAGATTGAATAAACAATAATATTTCAATATGGATTCTAAAAATGGAAACAGTCAACTAAACGAAGAAAGAAACAACTTTAACAATAAGGTTTCTAAACTTAATATATTAGGAGATTGTAGGAGTGTTAAATGGAATAAGCAAAGACGCTTTAGAACAATTTAAAAACATATTATGGATAATAGAAAAAACAATGGAGGAGCAAGAGAAGGTGCAGGTAGACCTAAAAAAGCAGACGAACTAAAACTAATTGAAAAACTTGATGCCTTAATAGACAATGACGAAGTAATAAAAACTTTAGGCAAACAAATACTAAAAGGAGATTCAAGGGCTATGAATTTATACTTTGGATATAGATACGGTAAACCTAAAGAATCAGTAGACATATCATCAAGTGATGGTTTCAATATAAACTTTAAAGACTTAATTAAGTTTAAGTGATTAAGATAAATAAAAAGTATTCGCCTATTGCAGAATCAGATGGGAGGTACTTTATAGTAACTGGAGGGCGTGGTTCTGGTAAATCATTTTCTATAAACCTCTTATTAGTTCTTTTAACTTATGAAGCTGGGCATACTATTCTATTTACTCGTTATACTTTATCTTCTACTTATATTTCTATTATTCCTGAATTTATTGAAAAACTTGAATTGCTTAAAAAGTTTGATGACTTTCATATCACAAAAGATGAAATAAGAAATAAGCGTTCAGGAAGCAAGATAATATTCAAAGGGATAAAAACATCAAGTGGAGACCAGACAGCTAATCTAAAGTCATTACAAGGCGTTACAACCTTTGTATTAGATGAAGCAGAAGAACTTACAAGTGAAGATACATTTGACAAGATAGATTTATCAGTAAGACAACAAGGCAAACAAAATAGAGTTATACTAATCTTAAATCCTACAACTAAAGAACATTGGATATATAAAAGATTCTTTGAGGATAAAGGTGTACAAGAAAGTATAAACGCTAAAAAAGATAATGTTACTTACATACATACAACCTATTTAGACAATCTTGACAATCTATCAGAAAGTTATTTAAACCAAATAGAGAACATAAAGAAACGTAGACCAGACAAATATAAACATCAGCTTCTTGGCTCGTTCTTGAATAAAGCAGAAGGTGTAATATTTACTAATTGGCAAGTAGGAGAATTTAAAAAAACAAGTGTAAGTGTATTTGGTCAGGATTATGGTTTTAGCAATGACCCAAGTACATTAGTAGAAACTAATATAGATACGTCTAACAAGGTTATTTATCTAAAGGAATGTTTTTACTTACCTAAACTTACAACAAGCGAAATATCACGCTTAAATATGAAACACGCAGTAGACAATTTAATAGTAGGCGATTCAGCAGAAGTTCGTTTATTATCAGAATTAAAATCAAAAGGGTGTAATGTTGTAGCTTCAATAAAAGGAGCTGGTTCTATTACTTATGGAATATCATTATTACAGGACTATGATTTAATAGTAGACGAACAAAGTATTAATTTAATCAAAGAACTTAACAACTACAGTTGGCTTGAAAGAAAATCTAATACACCTATAGATAAACACAACCATTTAATAGATGCTATTAGATATGCAGTAAGCTACCAGCTACAGAATCCTAACAGGGGCAAATACTATATACAATAATGGAATGTAAAAAATGTAAACAGACAATGACTATATATTCAGGCAAAGACAATAAAGACTACTACTACTGTAGCAAGTGCGATATATTAGAGTTTGAATAAATAAGTTATTAAATATTTTGTTAATTAAATAAATAGTTATATATTAGCTATGTAATTGCAATTAAGCAGTTATATAAACAAAACAAAATGACAAAAAAAAGACAATACAAAATTGCAAAAGCAACAGTAAACAAATCAGGAAACACATTGTTACAATTAAGAGAAGAAACAACTTATGGATATGCAACATACTTTGTATTTAAACATCAGTTAGAAAAAAAGATGATAGAAAAAAACTTTGAAATAATTGGCTAACAACAACAGGGAGTGTAACAGCTCCCTTTTTAAAACTTAACAAATGGCAATAAATAAATTAACATTCGAGGATAACTCAAAACTAATAGACGTAGAAGCAACATTAAAAATGTTATTGACTACAGACAACTTAAAGCCCTATCAAAAAGAGTGGGTTGTAACATCTTATAAAAACATCTGTAATTTCAGATATCAATATTCTTAATATGAAAAAAAGACAATATAGAAGTAATCAAGGTCGTAATCCTAAAAAAGAAGAAGCTATGTTTAAAGTAATTAAAATAGCATTTATAGGATTAATATTAGTAACACTTTTAAAAATTATACTATGAAACATTATTATGAAGTAAACGGACAGCGTAGATATTACATTGCAAAGAAAATATCTCCAAAAGAAAACAAAGAATCTTTTTTAAAGATAGCAGGATATGCAGCTATAGGCTGGGCTATATTTTATGTAGCTACATTTTTTTTCTTACATTTGTTAGAAATGACAGTATGAGAAACAAGATACAGAACTTACAGGATTTAGAATATACCAGTAACGCTATAGTACTTGGCGAACTAATTAACAAGTGGGTAAAAGCTAAACCAAACAACAAAGAGCTATTACAATTCCAACAACTATTTATAGACAACTCTATTTATGTTGCAGGATTACAAAACGATTTAACAGCTTGTAAAATGGCTAATAGCGATTACAGGGAACAAAGGAATGAAGCCTTGTATGAATTAGATTTAATTAAAGAAGATTTAAAAGAATACGATATATGAATTATTATACAGAAACACCATTTGATATGCCACAATATAAATGTATTGAATGTGAAAGACCAATTTATAAAAAAGGTTATTGCAGTAAAGAGTGTGAATATGTAGATTGAAATTTAGTTTGTTTTGTTTTGAAAAAGGGTGTTAGAAATAGCACCTTTTTTTTTATACTAAAATCGTACTTTAATTACGTTATATAAGTATGAAAGCTAATATTAACGTGCCAACTGAACTTAATGAAATTACATTAAAGCAATATCAAAAGTTCTTAAAAGTGCAAAACAGTAGCAAAGACAATAACTTCATACAATCAAAAATGATTGAGATATTTTGTAGGGTAAAACCTCAAGATGCTCTTAACATTAAACTATCAGACGCAGACCGTATAGCAACATTAATATCTAATATGTTTGAAGAAAAACCAGACTTGGTTAAAAGCTTCTATTTAGGTGGTGTTGAATATGGGTTTGTTCCTGATTTAGATGAGATTACATTAGGCGAATATATTGACCTCGATACCTATATGGGAGACTGGGATAATATTCATACAGCAATGAATGTACTATACAGACCTATTAAACAAAAGTTAGGCGATAAATACCTTATAGAAGATTACAATGTAGAAACAAAAGACCTCCTACTACATATGCCAATGGATGCTGTATTTGGTTCTATTATTTTTTTTTATCATTTAGGGATAGACTTATCAAAAACTATGATGAATTATTTGGAGAACAAGGAGGAGAAACAACTTCTGCAAGAGCTGGGTTTTCGAAAAAGTGGGGATGGTATTCAAGCCTTTACGGACTCGCTGGAGGAGATATTACACGATTTGAAAATATCACTAAATTAGGTATGCACCAATGTTTAATGATGTTAGCATTTATGAAAGACAAAAACGAATTAGAATCGAAACAAATAAAAAGTAAATTTAAATGAGCCAACAAGGAATAAGAGGTTTTTATCAATTAACTGAAACTATAAAAGCACAACTACTTGCAGACGTAAACTGCAATACAGTAACAACAGGAGACATATACGATGTTAATTTAAACAAGCAAGATATATTTCCATTAGCTCATATTATAGTAAACAACGTAACACAAGAAGAACAAACGCTTAATTTTAATATAAGCATCTTGGCAATGGATATTGTAGACCAATCTAAACAACCTACTACAGATAGATTTACTGGTAACAATAATGAACAAGATATTCTAAACACACAACTTGCAGTATTAAATAAAGTGATTCAAGTTTTAAGAATGGGAACATTACATCAAGATATGTACCAGCTTGACAGTCCTGTAAATTGTGAACCATTTTACGACAGGTTTGAAAACCAATTAGCAGGATGGACTGCAACTATGGATATTGTAATTTATAACGACATAAGAATCTGTTAATGAATTTTGAAAATATAAATAAAGCATTAAAAGATTTTGGGAATTATGTAGTCCAACAGTCAAGAACAAATCTTACAAAAGGCAATCATAATGCAACAAAAGAATTATATAATTCAATTACCTATACACTTGAAGAAGAAGAAAAAGGTTTTTTAATAAACTTTTTAATGGAAGAATATGGTGCTTATCAAGACCAAGGTGTAAAAGGTGTTAAATCAAATTATATTGTAAATAAGAAGTCTCCTTTTTCTTATAAGAGAAGTAGCAACTTAATAGGTCTTGAGAAAAAAACAGGAGTGTTTTCAAAATTTGCAAGGCGTGTTGGATTACAGCCAAGAGATAAAAAAGGAAGGTATGGTTCTTATGAAACAATGGGTTATATTCTTGCTAATAGTATTAAAAATAAAGGAATAAAAGCAAGTATGTTTTTTACTAAACCATTTGAAGCAGCATTTAAAAGATTGCCAGAAGAATTAGTAAAAGACTTTGTATTAGATATAGAAAAAGGAATAATATTAGGAACTAAAAAATAAACAATGGCATTAGCAATAGCATTAAGAAGTCCATATTATATTTCAGATACTGCAGGAACAGGAGCAAATTCTGCAAAATTAACTATAAGTATAGATGGAACAATAGAATATACATTAGTAAAATCTACAACAGCAGGAGGTACTATGTTATGGGAAATATCAGAACTATGTAGGGATTTTATTAATATAGATAATTTAGTAGGTCTAATTGGTCAGACATTAACTATAATAACTACACAAACTTCCCACGCATCAACAGATGGTTCAGGTACTGCCCTAACTACAGATGCACTAACTTTTATAGGTTATGATGGTTATACAACATTTATGCAAGGTGCTAATTCTACAATGACACCAAGCATACCAAGTTGGTTAATTAGTGGAAATCCATATCATACTGGTATTAATGATGAATATTATATATATGTTCCTGTAGGGGTCGATGGTTTTTTATCTTATTACGATACAAGCTATGTTTTAAATAGGCAAAGCTATAGCACAACAGATATTGAAATAGTAGGTAGTGGAGCAGGAACAAAAATGAATATAGTAAGAATTGATTGTACTAAATATGGTAATGGTCATAAGATTACTTTTGTAAATAAATTCGGTGTATTACAAGACCTTTGGTTTTTCTTAAAATCTGTAAATACTACAAATAAAAAACAAGAGCAATTTCAAAGAAATATTGTAACATCTACAGGAACATACAATACAAGAAATCATACGAAACAAGATTATAATACAATAGCAAATACAAGCATAACATTAAGTAGTGGATATTATCCTGAATGGTGTAATACTTGGTTTGAACAATTATTATTATCTGAACAAGTTTGGCTTGAAAGATTAAATCCAATAACACTTGTGCCAGAACAAAAAGTTCCTGTTAATGTAAAGAAAAATAGTATGGTTCAAAAGACTTCATTAAACGACAAACTTATAGATTACACATTTGATTTTGATATGTCATTTGATTACATAAACAACATTCGATAATGCAGAAATTACAATTATATATTGGTGGAGAACGAATTGATTTATTTAAAGACGAACAGGTTTCGTTTAACCAATCTATACAAAACATTAAAGACCCTGCAAAAATATTTACTGAATTTACTCAAACATTTACAGTACCAGCTTCTAAAACTAATAATAAACTATTTAAACATTATTATAACTTTAATATAACAGGGGGTTTTGATGCAAGAAACAAAGTAGACGCAAACATAGAACTTAATAACGTAGCTTTTAAGCAAGGATATATAAGACTTGAAGGTGTTGACTTAAAATTAAATAAAGTCTACGCATATCGCATTACATTCTTTGGAGAAACAGTAAATGTAAAAGATATATTAGGGGATGATAAACTTGGAGCATTAGATGATTTAAACCAATTTAATTTAAATTATGATGCTTCTACAGTAAAAGCAAGATTACAAAATACAAGCAACGCTATATTATGCCCTTTAATTACATCAGGAGCAAGTGGCGAAGAATCAAGATTGTTTTACAATAGTAATAATTCTGCACATACAGACGATACAGGTAACTTATATTATCACGGTGGAAGTAGTAATAATCACGGTGTGTTATATTCTGATTTAAAATATGCTATTAGATTATATGAAATAATAGAAGCAATTACAGTTAGTTACCCTTCATTAGTTTTTACAGATGATTTTTTCAGTACAAGTAATGAAGAATTTTATAACCTGCATATGTGGTTACATCGTAAAAAAGGTAGTGTAGCCCCTGCATCACAAGTAACAACATTCCCAACATTAGTAGATGGTTTCGGAATACCAACACAAAGTAATGAAACAGGGATGATTAATGGGTCTGGTTTACAAATATTCGGTACTGCATTACCAACAATACAACAACAACTAACATTAACACCTGCTAATAATACAACTGAATATGATGTAATAATAAATAGAAACGGAACAGTTTGGTTTACAAGGTCTAATTTAACAGGTCAACAAGTATTTGATGCAAGTGATATGGGTAATATGGATGCTGCAACATATACAATAGTAATACAAACGACAACAACACTTGCTTTTAATTTAGTCAGATGGGATTTATCAGGATATTTTCAAGGTGCTGGTTCTGGATGGTCTGAATTTTGGGAAACAACAGCTTTTAGTGCAACTGCAACATTTCAGTTTGTAATTACTGAACAAATACCTGATATGAAAATTATAGATTTTTTAACAGGTTTATTTAAGATGTTTAATTTGACAGCTTATTATGTTAGTGATGCTCAAGATGCTGACTTTGGTAAAATTAAAGTACAGAAATTAGATGAATTTTATATAGCAGGAACAAGTTATGATATAAGCGAATATGTAGATACAAATACAAGTCAGGTTAATGTAGCATTACCTTACAAAGAAATACAGTTTGGCTATGAAGGAACAGGAACATTACTTGCTTTACAATACGAACAATTACAAGGTAAGAACTGGGGTGCAGAAAAATTTATAGGAAACGCAACTGTAGGCAATAACTTTGACGCACCAAATCCAACTTATAAAGTAACACTTCCTTTTGAGCATATTCAAATGGAACGATTAGTAGACGTAAATCCAACTTTATCTTCTCCTCAAAAAACTGTACAATATGGTTATTTTGTTGACGATAATTTAGAAGCATACTTTGGTAAACCATTAATATTTTATCCAATTAAAATTACAAATGGAACAGAAATATCTTTTAGAGATAGCAAAACAAGTCAATCTTCATTAACTACTTATTATATACCAAGCAATAGTTTAAGTATTAATTCTTTTTCAAGTACAAAGAATATAAACTTTTATTTAGAAGTAAACGAATATACTTTAGACACAAGTTTTACTGGTACTCTATTTGAAGAAAATTATTTAGAATACATACAAGACATATTCAATAGCAAAAGAAGATTAACAAAATTAAAAGCATATCTACCATTAAAGATTATTTACAAGTTAAATATGAATGACAAAGTAGTTATTAATAATCAAGGTTATACAATAAACAACCTAACTACTAATTTAATAACAGGAGAAAGCAATATGGAATTATTAAATGATAATGTTGACCCTTCTGCATTTTCATTACCATTAACAGATTTATTTATAGAAGAATTTAATTTTACTGGATATTATGACCGTTCTATTGGCGATGCTTCTAATTTAGCAGTAGGAGATGTTATTTATTCTGATAGTAATTTAGCTACTGGTCTTAATACGAGTAGTGGAAACAATACTTACAATCAATGGGGAACAGGCTCAACTACAACACACTGTACTTTTAACGGTGGTTCTATTTTGGTTATGGTATTAAATACATCTTCCGTAATAACAAGTATATCTTGTCAACAAGTATAAAATTATGATAAAAAATATATTAGAATTATTAAAGATAGTAGACGGAGAAACAGAAACAATTAGAATTGCAAAAGGTAAATATAAATTAGCTGAAACTTTTAAAGAAGGCTACAAACAAATTAAAAGAGAAATAAAATGGCACAAAAAATAGAAGTTCAATTAGAAATAGAAAGTGCAAAAGCATCAAAAAATTTAGATGATTTATCAAAAGGAATATCTAATCTAAATAAAGAGGTTACAAAAAGTAATAAAGATACTGCTAAAGGTATGAAGAAAGTTGAAGATGCTTCTAAAGATACTGCTGGAGGTGTAAAGAAAATAGGTAGTGCTTTAAAAGCAGTAGGTATTGGTCTTATAGTTGCTGCATTTGCGAAGTTTACAGAAGTTCTAAATGAAAATCAAAAGGTAGCAGACTTTTTTTCTATTACATTTGAAACATTATCATTAGCATTTAATGATTTTTTTAATTTTATACTTTCTAATACAAATACAATTACAGGATTTTTTAAAGCTATTTTTGATGACCCTATACAAAGTATAATTGATTTTGGTGTGGCATTTGGAAAAAATATTATAGAAAGAATACAATCTTCCATAGATACATTAGGGTTTTTAGCAGAAGCAGTAGTAAAGGTATTTAAAGGAGATTTTGCAGGTGCAATGGAATCTGCAAAAAATGCAGGTAAAGAATTAGTAGATGTTGTTACAGGTGTTGACGATTCATTTGACAAAACAGTAGAAGTAGTTGATAAAGTTGTTACTGCTACTACAAGTTATGTAAAAGAAACTGTTAAAGCTGCAACAGAAAATGTTAATCTTGCTAAAACTGCAGAACTTGCAGCAGTAGCTAATCAAGGTTTAATTGAGAAGTATGACTTACAAGCAGAAACATTAAGACAAGTAAGAGATGAAGAAAGAAATACAATAGCTGAAAGAAAGAAAGCTAATGATGAATTAAATGCAGTATTAGACGAACAAGAAAAAGCAATGTTAGCTAATGCAAACGCTATACTTTCTGCAGCTCAAGCACAATTTAATAAAAACAAAAATGATGAAAATCAAATAGCATTAATAGAAGCACAAAACGAACTATTAGCAGTACAAGCACAAGTTGCAGGATTTAGGTCAGAACAAAAAGCAAATGATTTAGCATTAGATAGGGAACAAAAAGAATTAAACCAATCTATAAGTGATGCAGAAGCAGAAAGAAATAAAGCACAATCAGATTTTACTGCTGAACAAATAGAGAATGATTATTTAAGATTACAGGCTCAATTAGATATTGCAAAACAAGAAGATGAAATAGAATCAAAAAGATTAACAGAAAAAAGAGACCAATACAAACAAGGTACACAAGCCTATGTTGACGCTAACAACGAACTATTAGCATACCAACAAGAAAACGCAAATACACAAGTACAAATAGAAAAAGACTTAAATAAATCTAAAAAGGATTTAACTACACAAGCCTTAACTGATATGGCTACTATTGTAGGTAAAAACTCAAAGTTTGGTAAAGCTATAGCAATCGTACAAGCTATTAGAGATACTTATGCAGGTGCAAACAAAGCATTAGCACAAGGAGGTATATTTGGATTTATAGGTGCAGCAGCAGTTATTGCAGGTGGTATAGCAAATGTAAAAACAATAACATCAACACCAGAACCAACGCCACCAGCAGGAGCATCGGTAGGTGGGAGTTCAGCAATTCCACCAACACCATCTGCTCCACCAGCATTTAATGTAGTAGGTCAAGGAGAAACAAGTCAGTTAGCAGACGCAATAGGAAGTCAAGCAAGTGAACCAGTAAGAGCATACGTTGTAAGTAACGATGTAACAACTGCACAAGGGCTTGAAAGAAATATTGTAGAAGGAGCAACAATATAAATGCAAAATTTTTAATTAATAACGTTATATAAAATATGAAGATAGTCGAATTGATACTTGACGAAAATCAAGATGCTTCTGGAATTGAAGCAATATCCATAGTTGAAAATCCTGCCATAGAAGAAGATTTTGTTGCTTTAAAAAGTAATGAAATTAAACTTGCAGAAATAGATAAAGAAAAAAAGATATTAATGGGAGCTTTGTTAATACCAAACAAGCCTATATATCGAAATAATGGAGAAGATGAATATTATATATACTTCTCTAAAGATACGGTATTGAAAGCATCCCAAATGTATTTGACAAAAGGCAATCAAAACAATTCAACATTAGAACACCAACATTCATTAAGTGGTTTAAGTTTAGTAGAATCTTGGCTTGTTGAAGATGAAGTACACGACAAATCAAGAAAGTATGGTATGAATGTGCCTGTAGGAACTTGGATGGGTGCTGTAAAAGTCAATAACGATGAAGTCTGGAATGATTATGTAAAAACAGGTAAAGTAAAAGGGTTTTCTATAGAAGGCTACTTTGCAGATAAAATGGAACGACCAAAAGAATCAATAAAAGAAGATATGTCAGAAAAACAAGCAGACTTACTATTAAGTGAAATAGAAAAAATAGTTAAAGGAGAAAAAGTTGAATTGGCTAATGTTAAAGAAATTCCTAAATACGAAGCTAAATTAAAACAAATACAAAAAGGCATTAGAGATTTTGAATCTTTTAAAAATGAAACTAAACCAGAAATTTTAAAAACTGTAAAATGGTTAAATCAATTTAAAGCTGCAGTACTTAAAATAGGTTTAAAATATTCAGACATAAAAGGATTAAATGAAGTAAATGATTTGTATTACAAAGTAAACAGCGAAGCTAAATCAATAAAAATAATATAATTATGAGTAAGCATATAAACAAAATATTCAGTATGATTCAAACTGAATTAAAATCAGAAAAAGTTGAATTAGAAAAAGTTGAATTAGGTGCTATTGATGACTTGAGAAATGATTATAAAAAAGCTGCATCTAAAGCTATTCCATTAAAAAAAATAATACTTAAAGCAGCAAGTGATTTAGATAAAATATCCAATGAATTAGACAAAGTTCAAGCAAATGCAAAAAAACTTGAAGGAATGGCAAAAGAACTTGGAGCAGATAGTATAGTCAAAAGTGCAAAAGCATTATTTGATTCTTCTGGAAATTTATCAAGTGAATGGGGTAAATCTGCAATTAAAATATCAACAGCTGCTAAAAACATATAGATAATTAAATGCCTAAAAAAACATTTTTTCCAAGTCATTCAAGTCCTAAAAGTTCAAGACGTGCTTGTTTATGTAAAGACAAAAATACTTATTCAAGAAAATGTTGTGATGGCTCTTTATGGGGACAAGGAATAGGAGTTATATCAAGAACAATATGAAAATGCAAAAAAATTAATTAACCACGTTATATATATAATTATGAAATCAACTGAAATGTTAAACCAAATCAAGACCCTTCTAAATATAGAAGTTAAACTTGAAGAACAAAAACTTGAGAACGGTACTCGTGTAGAAGCAGAATCGTTTGAAAAAGGTAAAGAGATATTCATTCTTACAGATGACGAAAAAGTTGCTATGCCAGTAGGAGAATACCTGCTTGAAGATGGTAGACTTGTAGTTGTTGCAGAAGAAGGAATTATTGATGACGTTAGAGAAGTATCTGACGAAGTTCCACAAAAGGAAGAAGAATCTAAAGATGAAACTGAAGATTTAGAAAAAGAAGAAGAAGAAATGGAAGAAGAAGCTGACGTACAAGACTGGGAAGGTATGGAAAAAAGAATTAAAAATCTTGAAGATGCCATTGCTGACCTTAAATCTAAAGTAGGAGAAAGCAATATGGAAGAAGAAAAAGAAGTTGAAATGGAAGAAGAAGTTTCAAGACAACCTAAATCCAGAACAATTAAAGAAGAATTTAACGAAGAAGTAAACGAGCAATTAAAGGAAGAATTATCACAACCTGCTGCTGCTCCAATCAAGCATAATCCAGAAGCTGGAAATGCAAAAAAGGAAAATTTTAGAATTGCTCCTAACAGACGCCCTTCTACAATGGACTATATATTAAATCAATTAAATAAATAAAATAAAAAATTATGCCACAACCAACTATTACTACTACTTATGCTGGAGAATTTGCAGGTAAGTACATCGCTGCTGCTCTATTGAGTGGTAACACATTAAGTCAGGGTGCTATCGAAATTAAGCCAAACATCAAGTTTAAAGAAGTTATGAAAAAAGTAGTTACTTCTGGTTTAATTACTGATGATTCTTGTGACTTCACATCTGCTGGGTCTGTAACTCTTACAGAAAGAATTATACAACCAACAGAATTTCAAGTAAACCTTGAATTATGTAAAACACCATTTGAATCAGACTGGGGAGCAGTATCTATGGGATATTCAGCTTTTGATAACTTACCTCCTGATTTTTCAAGTTTCTTAATAGCTCACGTTGCAGAACAAGTATCTGCTAATACTGAAAGCAATATCTGGCAAGGAAATCTTGGTGGTGCTGTAGCTGGAGAATTTGATGGATTCACAACTTTAGCTACTGCTGATGCAGATGTTATTGACGTTGCAGGTGCTACTGTAACTTCAAGTAACGTAGTTGCTGAATTAGGAAAAATCGTTGATGCAATTCCAAGCACATTATATGGTAAGGACGACCTACACATTTACGTTTCACAAAACATTGCTAAAGCATACGTTAGAGCATTAGGTGGATACGCTGCTATTACAGATGCACAAGGTGGAGGTGTAGCAAATGGTATTGACAATAGAGGAACATTATGGTATGGAGGAAGTGAAAACCTTTCTATCGATGGTGTAAAAATCTTTGTTGCTAATGGTTTACCAAACAACTATGCAATGGCTGCACAAAAATCTAACTTATTCTTTGGAACAGGCTTAATGTCTGATTACAACCTTGTTAAGCTAATTGATATGGCTGACATTGACGGAAGTAAAAACGTAAGAGTAATTATGAGATTTACTGCTGGAGTTCAGTATGGAATAGGGTCTGAAATAGTTCTTTATTCTTAATAAATTAAATTAACCAAAAATAAAGGGTAGGTGGGTATATGCTTACTTACCCTTTTTTTTATAAAATAAAATATAAACTATGGCTTGTACATTAAACACAGGGAGAAAATTACCTTGTAAAAGTGCCTTCGGTGGCATAAAATCTGCTTTGTTTGCTGACTTTGGAACTATTAGTGCTATTCAAGTAGATTCAACGACTAAACAAGTAACAACTTTGACAACATCAGGAAACTGGTATAAATATGATGTAAAAGGTAATTCTTCGCTTGAAACAACTGTAACAAGTTCAAGAGAAAATGGTACTACTTTTTACACACAAACATTAAATTTAACATTAACATATCTAGATGCTAAAACTCAAGCTGAATTACAAGAAATTGCAGTTGCAAGACCTTACGTTATAGTTGAGGATTACTACGGTAATTTCTTTTTATGTGGATATGAAAACGGATGTGAATTAACTTCTGGAACAACAGTTACAGGCGCTGCAGCTGGAGATTTATCTGGATTTACAATTACAATGGAAGCAATGGAAGAAACTGCTCCATATTTTCTAGATTCGTCAGTTGTGCCAGCAGCAGATGCTGAAGTTATTATACCTAACTAATATTTATTGATATTAAAATTAAGAGCATCCTTTGGGGTGCTTTTTTTTTGCAATAACATTTTCACAAAATAAGTTATTTATTACGTTATATATAAAATGATTGTATTAAAGACTGTTACATCGGCTCAAGACTTTAAGGTAATTCCAAGAGTTTACGGAAGTGAATTTACTTTATCTATAAGAGACGATAGTACAAATGTCAAACAAACATATGAGGTTTCTAATGCTACAACATCTGGAAATTATTTAACATTTTCACAAGCCTTTAGTCCTGTACTTGTAGAAGGTCATTTTTACGACATAGAATTATATAGTGACCCAAACTTTTGGAATACTAATTATTTTTTATGGGAATTATATAATGAGTTTTGGAATGTAGATACAACAGACATTGTAGATATATTTAAAGATAGGATTTTCTGTACTGACCAAGAAATAGACCAAATGGATAATTTATATTATGACATAAATCAAGGTCAATACATAACAGATAATTCTTATAATAATGATTACATTGTAATATGAAAAAAAGAAAAAGAAATAGTTTAGGTCAATTTGTAAGAGGGTCTAAATCAGAAGTTAGTTTTGTTAATTTAAGCACTTACACAAGTCCTGAAATCGTTGAAGTACCTAATCAAGATTGGATTGCTTATGGCGATGACAATAATTACTTTCAATTTTTAATAGACAGATACAATGGAAGTCCTACAAACAATGCCTGTATTAATGGTATTAGCCAACAAATTTACGGTAAAGGTTTAGGAGCTACAGATTCAAACAGAAAGCCAGAACAATACGCTGAAATGATTACACTTCTAAAAAAAGATGTAGTAAGAAAATTAAGTTATGACCTTAAACTTATGGGTCAATGTGCTATGCAAGTAATCTATTCTAAAGACAGAAAAAAGATTGCACAAATAGAACACATACCAGTAGAAACATTAAGAGCTGAAAAATGCAATGAAGATGGTGATATTCCTGCTTACTATTATTTTAAAGACTGGGCTAAACTAAAACCAAGTGACAAGCCATTAAGAATACCAGCTTATGGAATGTCAAAAGAAAACATTGAAATATATTACATAAAGCCATACAAGTCTGGATTTTATTACTATGCACCTGTAGATTATCAAGGTGGTATACAATATGCAGAATTAGAAGAAGAAATTTCTAATTACCACCTAAACAACATAATGAATGGATTAAGTCCTTCAATGTTAATCAACTTTAATAACGGTACGCCTAATCCACAAGAAAGGGAACTTATAGAAGCAAGAATTGCACAAAAGTTTTCAGGTAGTTCTAATGCAGGTAAATTTATTTTAAGTTTTAATGACAATAAAGATGCACAAGCTGAAATAACACCAGTACAATTATCAGACGCACATAATCAATATCAATTCCTTTCTGACGAATCACAAAGTAAAGTATTAGTAGCTCATAGAGTTGTTAGTCCTATGTTATTAGGTATAAAAGACAATACAGGATTAGGTAATAATGCAGATGAAATAAAGACTGCTTCCTTACTTATGGATAATACTGTTATAAGACCGTTTCAGGAACTTTTAATAGATTGCTTTGACCACATATTAGCTTATAATAATATTGCCTTAAACCTATACTTTATTACGTTACAGCCATTAGAATTTACTGATGTTGACAGAAGCGTACAAAGTGATGAAGATATAGAAGAAGAAACAGGAGTTAAAATGTCTGTTGAATTAAAAGAAGTAGATGGTTACGAAGTTTACGAAACTAAAGAAGAAGCAGAAGAACAAGCAGAAAAAATGGGATGTTCTGGTCATCACGAACACAAAGAAGGAGACAAGGTATGGTATATGCCTTGCGAATCACACGATGAAATAGACTTAAAGAAACCTTGTCAAGCTGGTTACGAACAATACGGAATGAAAGTAAAAGGTGGTCGTTTAGTACCTAATTGTATTCCTATTAAAATGTCAGACGAACAAGGGGATGTAATTTTAGAACATTTAAAAGGAGAAGTTATAAACGATGAATGGGCTATTACAGATGTTAGAGATGTTGACGAAGAAAATATTTCAAATGATGAATGGGTTAATGCAAGTATAGTGAATAAAGAAACAACTTTAGAAAAAATAAAAAAATTAGTTGGTTTAGCAGATGAAATAAAATCCAAAAAAAAAGGTAGTTCATATAGTGATTTAGATTCTAAAAATTATAAAATAAGATATCAATACTATAAAAAATCAAGTGCAAAGTCTATACAAAAAGATGCAGACGGTAAAAGAAAAAGCACATATAAAACAAGAAAGTTTTGTGAAAAAATGATGCAATTATCTAAAAGTGGTGTTGTATATACAATAGAAGATATTGATAAAGCAAGTAGAGCTGGAGTAAATGGAGATTTTGCTCCTAAAGGAAAAAAAACATATGATTTATTTAAGTACAAAGGAGGGTGTTATTGTAGACACGCTTTTAAGCAAATTTTGTATCGTAGAAAAAAAGGTGCAGATGTAAGCGAAAACCTAAAAAATTATAGAAGAACTGGAGATATACCTTCTACATATAAACGTAATCCGTGGGGAAGTAAAGAAGCTAAAAAAGCAACATTTGATTTACCTAATCACGGCTCATTAAAATATACTTACTAATGGCAACAGCATTATTTATAAATAGAACAGACCTTGTTAGAAATTCCATATTAGATGGAAATGTAGATACTGATAAATTTATACAGTTTATTAAAGTAGCTCAAGAAATAGATATACAAAACTATACAGGAACAGACTTATATAATAAAATATCAACATTAATAGCTAATGGCGAAATTGATGACGTTGCTAATGCTAAATACAAAACATTACTAAACACATATTTACAACCAATGTTAATCTGGGCAGCTCAAGTATATTATATTCCTTTTGCAGCGTATTCTATAAAAAACGGTGGAGTGTTTAAGCATAGGTCAGAAACAAGCGAAACAGTAAGTAAAAACGAAGTAGATTATTTAGTAGATAAAGCAAGAGAATTTATGGAATATTATTCAAGACGCTTTATAGATTTTATGTCATTTAACCAGTCAGATTATCCTGAATATACAAGTAATACAAACGATGATATATACCCTGATTATGATGCTTTATTTAATGGATGGGTATTATGAGATATAAACCAAAACAAAAAAATATAGAAAAACTAAAGACGTTTTTAAAAAAACAAGAAAATAAAAATAAAAAATATGGCAAGTCTATTTAACACAAGAATATCAGATACTTATTCAGGTTTAATAAAAACTATTGATAATGCTGCTTTAACTGCAAGTCTAAAAGAACTAACAGATGGTTCAGGTTTATCTTCTGGAGTGTATATGAATACTGCAGGAGATTTTAAAGTTACTGCTATATTAGAATTTGGTTCTTTAAAAGATACAGGAGAAAATATAATCATAAGTAAGTTTGTAGATGCTGCAGATGGTATAGGAAATAACGACAACGATACAACAATTCCTACTACTGCTGCAATTATAGATTATGTAGCTGCTCAAATTACAATAGAAGATTTAGATTTTACAGGCGATACAGGTTCTGGTCAAATAGATTTAGATTCACAAATATTTGCAATAGGTGGAACTACTAATGAAATAACTACCGTAGCTTCTGGTCAATCATTAACATTATCTTTAGATTCTACAGGTGTTAATTTACCTGACAATTCAACTGCTATTACACAAACTGCAGGAGATAATTCAACTAAAATAGCTACAACATCTTATGTAGATACTTTAGATGCTGCAAGTGATTTAGATTTTAGTGGAGATAGTGGAACTGGCGATGTTAATTTAAACACACAAACATTCGCAGTAACAGGAACAGCTAATCAAATAGAATCAACTGCTTCTAATCAAGGATTAAGTTTACAATTCCCAAGTGCAGGTATTACATTACCAAATGGTTCTGTAGCTACAACTCAAAGTGCAGGAGATAACAGTACAAAGGTAGCAACAACTTCTTACGTTGATACACTTGATGCAGCTTCTGATTTAGATATAACAGATGGAACAAATACAGGAGATGTAAACCTAAACACTCAATCATTAAGTATTTTAGGAACAACAAACGAAATAGATAGCGTTGTAAGTGGTCAAAGCGTTACTTTAGGGCTGCCTAATCAAATTAATGTAAACGTACAAGGTAATCTAACAGGAAACGTAACAGGAGACGTTACAGGCGATTTAACAGGTAATTCAGCAGGAACTCATACAGGAGCAGTTATAGGAAATGTAACAGGAAATGTTACTGGAGATGTGACAGGAGACCTAACAGGTAATGCAGATACAGCTACAGCTTGGGAAACTGCAAGAGATTTATCTTTAACAGGTCAAGCAACAGGAACAATATCAAGTGTTGATGGTACTAATAATGTAAGTGGTGCTGTAACTTTAGATAACAATTCAGTAACAGGTAAAGTATTAACAGGATTAACTTCGCCTTCTGCAAGTTCTGTTTTAGCTACAGATACAATAGTAGAAGGATTTGGTAAACTACAATCACAAATAAACGGATTAGCAGGTGGTTTAAGATTTATAGGTTCTTGGGATGCAGATACTAATTCGCCAGTATTAAGTGATGGTGGTGGAGAAGCTGCAAACGGAACAACAACTTCTACAACTGCAAACAAATTAGTAGATAGTTCTGCTTCTTTTACAAGTACAGTAACAGTAGGCGACCAAGTAGTAAACCAAGTAGATGGTCAAACTGCATTAGTATCTAACGTAGATAGCGATACAACTCTTTCTTTAGATAATGATATAATGCTAACAGGAGAAGCCTATACAATAGATAATAGTCCTTTTATAACACAAGGTCATTATTACGTTGTAAGTGTAGGAGGTGCTACAAGTTTAAATGGCGTTTCAAACTGGACTGTAGGAGATTGGGTTATTGCAGGAGCAAATAATCAATGGACTAAATTAGACCATAGCCAAGTTGACGGAACAGGAACTACAGGAAACTTAACTAAATGGTCATCAACAAGTGTAATAGCAGATTCTATAGTTTCTGAATCAGGAAGTGCAATAACAGTAGATGGTTCATTAAGTACAAATACTAATTTAAGTTCAACAGGAGACTTTGCAGTAAACACAGATAAATTTACAGTAGCTTCAGCAAGTGGTAATACTGCCTTTGCAGGAGATTTAGCAATTAATACAGACAAGTTTACAGTAGATGCTACAAATGGTAATACTTTAATTGCAGGAGATTTAGATGTTGATGGAACAAACTCAAATTTTGCAGGAGAAATTGATGCTAACGGAGAAATCAGAAGTTATTATAACGGAGCAAATTATGCTCGTTTATTAAGTGGTACAGATGGTGGTTCCGTTTCAGGTTTTAATAGTTCTGGTGGTAGTTTTATAATTAGAGACCATAGTTACTCACAAATAGTTTCAGATGGTAATTTTGGTATTGGTATAGGTGGTGCATCTGCTATACAAAAAGTTCACATACAAGGAACAGGAACAACTTATATGCACATCGGAAACGATACAACAGGTTCACTTGCTACTGATGGTGCTGATATAGGTTTTTTCACAGGACAATCTGATTTACAAATACTTAATAGAGAATCAGCATCTGTAATAATATCTACTAATGACACACCTGCTTTAACATTAGATTCATCACAAAACGCAACTTTTGCAGGAAATATTTTATTTGCTACTGATGGAACTTATGATATTGGTTCAACTTCAGGAAGTCGACCAAGAAATGTAGTAGTTTCAAATTCAATAGCAATCAATACAAGTACAGGAGCAGCAGGAACTTTAAATGTTGCAAGTACAGGAACTTTTGGAGGAAATGTAAAATCAAATACTGGTTTATTCTGTACAACTTTAACTAATGCAGAGCCTTTTATGGCACTACAAAGAAATAGTGGCAGTAATGGTGTTGGTGTTGTAAGGTTATTAGATGGTGGCGAT
>Ga0208793_1000340_pt1 | contig 32508 bp, 38 predicted proteins | sample 17_taG_FD_184092 | JGI IMG/M metagenome (GOLD analysis project Ga0208793, IMG submission 184092) | Marine viral communities from the Subarctic Pacific Ocean - 17_ETSP_OMZ_AT15314 metaG (SPAdes) (version 2) | ecosystem: Environmental > Aquatic > Marine > Oceanic | place: Pacific Ocean | collected... | reverse complement strand
TGGTTGTGTTATAGACATAGACGAACACATCGTCGTCTTCAAATTTAGAAAAGGGAAAGGTGAAGATTACGTTAGTGCCGTCACCATCGCCTCTCCAGTAACTGTTTACTGTAGGTTCAATTGTCATTGGTAATTGTTAATTTCAAGGATACGTGGAATAACGTTTTCTCGCAGGGAATTGCGGCGATCTCGTGTTGCTTTTTCAACTTTATTTTGTTCAGCTTTCAAAGCAACGACGGATGGGTGGTCAGCAATTGTTCTCCAAGCTTTTTTCCGTGCTTCGTCAATAGCTGAACTTAGCAAGATGTTATGTGTGTAGGCTGTCATCGGATCAATTTCTCTTCTTCCATTATTTAGATCAGATCGCATTTCATTCATTGAGTTTTTAACTGAAGGACGCCTCGCCAATTCGTCAAACTTTGCTTCAAGGTTTTGGTCACCAATAGCCTTCATATACAACGATCTAACTTCAGCACTGCTAGTAAGATTCTCACCATTAGGTCCATAGTAAACAGTCATTCGTGCGTCATAACCACTCTCAAGGAATAGCTTTCGGCCAGGAGTCATCTTGTCAATTGAAAAGTTAATTGGAAGTACTGTATTAACCATACGTTGCCAAAACGGCCAGTCCTTCATCGGCTTGCCATTCAACATGTCGTATTTGATTGACAAGGGATCCTGCGTCAGTTGTTCACTGCCTAAATTCCTGTTGCGAATACTGTCACTAATACCAGTAACTAGTTCGCGTTGGTAAGGTGTAATTAATTTACCAAAGTCATTACGTAGTCCAGCCAGTGGAACTGAATTGTTCATGGTATTTGCTACAATACGACCCATCGAACCAGGCTCACCTTTAAAGAGATCAACCAAGTTTCCAAGACCTTGTAAATAAGACTTGGAAGTGAGGGCAGCGCCTAAAGCAAAAGATTGCTGCTTGTAGGTATTTTCAACCCACTGCGGTCCCATATATTCAAGATTATCCCCAATATCTGCCATTGAGGCAAGGATCATAGAAAATGGTTCAAACTGGTCGTAACTAATCCAGGCCCCACCGATCTTGATGCTACGTTCTTGCCAACCTGCTTTAACCCAAGCTTCTTTTAGGCCAGGATCTGAGGGACCGTTTCCTGTAAGTTCACCCCCCATATATTTCTGAGCACCCATAAAAGTAACAGCAGTACCGATTGCCTGACGTCCAGTAATTAAAGCCTTTTCGGAATTAAGATCTTCAATCGTTTGAATCCCATACTTAGCAACACTTTCTAGATTATTAGGATCAGCTGTCATAATTGCAAGATGCTTTTTGTGCAGAAGGCCTAAACCAGGAGTATGTTTAAATGTAATATCCAAACCATTAATGCCAGTTCTTGCAAACAAGTAGAAAGGTCTTGACAAAGGAAAGTTTCCCATCAAATTGTCCAGCCCTTTACTAAAACCTTGTAGATCTTCAGTAAGCGTGGCTTCTTTAAATGCTTTTTCAAGGAAGCTGTCTTTACTAAGATCGATGTTACCTTCTGCATCTAGTAACTCGTTGTAAAACTTATTTTCTAAGTTTTTAATGTCACTAGGTTGGACATCAAATAGATCTCCAGATTTTTTCATCTCTAAAGCTGCCACAGTGGCCTTTTCCCGTGCTCTAGCTCGCGCCATAATGACCTTATAAGTGTCATCAATACTGGCCATGAGTCGTGGGCTATAGGACAGCATGCGGTTGTCATTTAATTTTCTAGCTGTCCAAGCAATACTAAAAGAAGCTTTATCCCCAAGCGTCCCATTCATTTCAACCCAACGGTCCATAGCTGCCCAATGCTCATCGTTATTAACCGATTCAGAGTATCTAGTACGCATGTCGGCAAAATCACCTGACCAATAAGCATCCATTCGCTTTTTAAAAACATCAAAAGCTTCAGGAAGGATGTTGGCATAAGCATTCATTGCTGCTAAGTGACCGCGTAGAGCAGTAGCATCGCCTTTGATAATTGCACCTGGAACACTTCCAATTGCTCTGCCCATAGGTTGCATGAATGCAACAGAACCAGTACCCCATAAAGCACGTACAGGAGTCTTAATGCCTGACAAGATGCTATTAACCATTACGCCTGTTAGTTCTCGCAAGGTAATATTTTCATTAGTAAAACCATGCAGTTTTTTCCGCATAAAATTATCTAGATCAGTCCAGTTCTCAACCTGATTACCTAAAGACATAGCTTCAATAATGCCGTCAAAGATCTTTTCGTTACCAGATTTGCCAATAAATTGCATTGCCATGTTGACAGTATCTCTTACGCTTTCATCAATATTGGTAAAAGCCTCATCTCTAGCAGCTGTAGATGCCTCATAGGCTTCGCGTTTAGCTTTACCTTTTAATCCTTGTAGCTTTCTGAATTGACTGCCTTGCATCCAACGTGCTTTTTTGACATTTGCTAATCCAACAACGAGGCGGTCAGCAATCGTTTTCATCGGACCGTCAGTATCAAATACATCAATCACATCCTTCATTTCACGGACGCCAATAGATAAGTCACGCAACTGTTTAAAGAGTGCTGAATTAACAAGGTCAGCAGTAACTACGTTTTCAGGTGACCAAAAATCAACGCTTTCTGGACCTCCAGACCTAGCTGAAGTTTCATCCATAATTGGCTTCCAGAACTCGTCAGGTTCCATACCGTTGACGTTCCTACCCATCATTCGCATGTAGCGACCATAAGCAGGCTCAAACACTTCACGGAATGTTTTGCCTGTAGCCTTGGCTTCATTTACAAGATTGCGATAGCGGACATCTCCAATTAATTCTTGGGCTTTTTCTTGCATGACTTTTTCAGCCATCCCATTCTCTTGCGCCATCCGCTCTGCTTGTGCAGGTGTAAGTGGGGAATCAGTACTCCCAGAAGCAGCCGTAGGATCTTTATCAATCTTGTTTAGCTGGTCGTGGATGTCGTAAGGAGTGTTGGTTGAATTAGGTGAGCCTTGCCAAGGATCAGCGACAGGTTTGTTCATGTGACCACGGAAAAGGACCGTTGGTCTGCCTGTTTGCCCAGCTGAAGGTAAAGCTTTTTGACCAACTACTCCGTCAATTCCTTGTTGATTTGAAATGTCTCTGACGGTAACCATCTCAATAGCTTCATCAAACTCTTGCTTTCCTTTTTCAATAATTTGAAGCTCTACATTTTTATTCCTAGCAATAGCTTTATCAGCACCAGCAGCACCAAATAGTTTTCCTAAGATCTTGTCGAACAGCCCAGCCAAAGACATTTCTTCAGTGACGGTCTTAAGTTTTTTAAGTAACGGGTGATCAGAATCTTTAGTAGCTAAAGGACCGAGAACTAAACCCATTTCCGGAACTTTCTTTACAATCTCACCAGACAAGTTATGTCCGTCGTGCTTATTAGAAAGTAAAGCAGCAATTCCAGCTGAAGTCATACCTACACCGGTAGCTCCTAAACCAACTGCACTGCCTGCAGTACCGACGATAAGGCCGAGACCAAAAGAGCCGTAATGACTTACATCTTCAAGTAAACCGCCCCACCAAGTACGTACAAGCGGTGTAGGTGTATTCTGCATTGGATCCCAGTCAAGTTTATAGTCTGGGTCTCCAATCTCTTCACCTTTAGCTGCATCAGTCAGGCGTTCAGGTGCAGTGATAGTACTTTCAATAGCATCTAAACCGCCTTTAGCAATTGCATTGCGGGCTTCAATGATGTTTTCACCAAGACCAAACGTAGAAGGATCCTCAGTTTGTTGGTTTACTTCTGCTTCATACAGAGGTGCATCAGGACTGACAGGTTGTGGTACTGGCTTTTGGCTAGAGCTGGATAAGTTAAAGCTTTCTAAAGCCTCTTCTTTACTCACCTCTTCTTCATTCTCTTTCTGTGCTTTCAGGCTTTCTTTTTCTTCGGCTTCTTTTTGAGCTTTTTGACGCAACTCAAATTCAACCCTGCCTGCTTCTAATTCATCAGTGTAGTCAAACGTTTTGTCGAAATAATTTGGCATTGCCTCATTGTTTAATTAGTAATACCAGGCATTAATGTCTGAGGTTGCATATAAGGTTCGTTATTTAAAACACCTAACATCCGTTCAGCCATAGCTGGGTCTTGTTGGAATAGGAACTTAAGTCCTCTCCATTCGTTGATCAGACCTTGTGCGGTGTTCTGACCAGGCCAACCGATACGCTGCCTAGCTCTTGTCATTGCAAATAGATCTTGTGTTTTTGCATCAAACTTAGTGTTCTCATCAATCAGCCCTTGCCTATGAAGCAAGCTGAATACTTCACTAAATGTAGGAGCAATAAATTGATACCTACCAACAGCGTGTAATTGCCCAGAGCTATGTAGATCTAAAATACGACCTACACTGATATCAGATAATGGAGCGCCAAACCTATTATCTTCGGCACTATTGCCAGAACCACTAGCACTATAACCATTATTAGATCCAGCTAAATTGTATGCATCATATTCTCCATATGATTTAGACTCAACAGAGGCAACTGCATCCAAAAACATTTTACTGTCTCCAGTCATAACTCCACTTCTAAATGTCCTAGAAACAGTGGAGCGGTAGTTCTGCAGTCTCCTGACATCAGGATCCTGTAAGTCTGCTTTTAACTCAGCTTCAGGTTTAGCTAAACCTTTACCACCACTAGCAATTAGCTGACCATTAGCAATGTCCCAGGCTGTGACACCTTGGTTACGTGCTAACTCATAATAAAACTGTGGGATTCCGCCACGACCAGTTGCACGGTAGTTTTGAAGTTCGATTAGATAAAAATCAGTACCTGGAAGGACTTGAGTTTGATAAGCATCTTCATTAGCCTGTAAAAGGAGACGTGCTTTGTCTAAGGTTTGTTGTTTATAGTTGTCAGCGGTGACGGTTTGTTGGACAGTAAATGTACCAACCTCAATGTTATCTTTAATATCTTGTAGAGCTTTGACGTGAGCGTCTTGTACAGAATATTTACCACTACGAAGATATTGCTGAAATCTTGTTCTATAACTAGCCTGAGCCCGTTGCTTGCGTTCCGCTGCATCACCTCTAGATCCTTTAGGCACCTCCCCTTCATCCAATGCATACTGGTCTAAAACTTTGCCAGCGATAATTTCGTCAGCTTCCTTAAAGAGTTGAGAATGGTTTTCGGCTAGTTCAGCGTCACTAGCGACATAGTTACTATACTGGTTTTGAATATTAGTAGAAAAGTTTTTGAGATCATTAGGTACAAGATAACCTCTGCCATTTGGAGAACGCAATCTATCTAAGTATTCTTTTGCATCCTCGTCATTGCTGTCTTCTTGTGTTTCGTAGTCCTTAAAATAAGCATCTACTCTTGACCTAGGTATATCTTGGTCAATTAGGTTTTGCTTAAAAGACTCGATCTCTGCTTCATTAAATGGATTGTTGGGCCCGCGAGATCTCCGTATCCCTTCAAATTGATTATCGAAATCATCCATGACAAGATCTTGTTGTAACCTTCGGTTGTTTAAATCTTGTCGTTGGATGTCGATAAAGTCCTGATCTAAAGCTGCGAAGTCCCGCTCGAATGCTTTCCCGACAGTAGTCCGGCCCATACCACGGTGGTCAAACTCGTGATTCCTAAGAACAGCAACTTGCTGTTGTGTAATAACTTTGTCATTGACTAGATCTTTAAGTAGTTGTGAAGCTTGTGTTCTAGTAAGGTTTCCTGATTGAACTTCAGTTAGCCAAACAGCACCAAAATCAGCACTAGTTCTGGCTGAAGCTATCCGGTCTTTAGAAGCTTCAATACGCTCTTGAGCTTCAATTCTTTTTCGATTAGTGGCCCAGCCAATCGCTGAAGTCTCTAGCGATTCCCTTAAATCTTTAAAGATGTATTTCTGAGCAAGTGCTGGATTAATACCAGGGAATAGACCTAAAACTTTTTCAGTAAATCTGTCCTGCCATGCTTGGTACTCTTCAGCAGTTTTAAGACCATCGTAAGTTAAATTAACGCCATCAACGGCTACAACCATGTCTTCTTCTGCTTGTTTTCTAAGCATTGGAAGCATCGACATTGTTTTTTGCACATCACCCACATATTGTCCGTACTTTCTCCAAGGACTTACATCTCGTACTTTCTGACCTATAAGTGTATGTCCTGTTTCAGAGTCAATTTTTTCAGCGACTTTATTTGCTTGAGAACTTTGATCAACCATTGCCGCTTCTTCAGATTCAACTTGGTCAAGTTGCTCTTGGTTAGGGCCTCCATAGAATGAATCCATCAAGCCTTGATTCATTTCCTTTTGATTTTGCTTTTGCCTCTCTTCGGTGAGATAACCCATCAAAGTAGAACTAAACTTAGATAAGGAATCAATAGTTTCTTTTGATTGTGCTGTAGCAGATCGGAAGTTAGCTAAGTTAGCTTGATCATCCTTCTCTGTATTACTAAAAAAATTCCTTAGCGATTCCTGTTGAAGTTTTTGGTTTTCATCAAAACCTTCGTTATAATCTTTAGCCTTTAAAGGCTGGTAAGAGTTTGTCATTATTGACCCCAGTAAGCAAATGTCGGATCAAGCGGTGTGTCGCCAATTTCAGGTGGCTTGAGACTATTGTGCATTTTTAAACTATCCATAGCTGTAGTACCTAAATCACCTGCAAGGCCTAAAAGTTTATTAGTCATATTTGAACCAGATTTAACTGGCGAGTAATTTTGTGTATACTGCTGATAAATCGGTTGAGTACTAATAGAGTTTTTAACCTGACTACGCTGATTTTGCGCTTGAAAGTTATCCATATAGCCACTGGTTAGCAGGTCATCTTGGCTTCTCATAAGTTTATTTCTACGATCTGACCCAGCTCTACCCATTTCAGCTAGCAAAGAGGAATCTAAATTCATTTGACCAGACCTAGGACCGGACATACTTCTAAATAATTTAATTACATCACTTTGATTGGCTTGCAATGAATCTTGTGTAGCACGATTGAAAGCTAGATTCCTGCTAGCTTTACGCTGCATAGCTGCATTATCAATATTATAGATTTGTTCTTTAGCCGTTGACTGCTTATTTAAAGCCCTCGCTCTAATCGATAAGTTATTGAAGTGTGTGGCTTGATTTGCTCTATTGATTTGACCAACTCTGGCCTTGTTCTGCTCATGAGCTGCATTAGCTGCGCTATTATCAAACAGGTTCATACCTGCTTTAAATAGGCCCATCCCCATAGTGCCAATAGTTAATGGATCCATCTAGTAAAATAAATAAAGGGTAAGTTGTTAGGTCCAAACTCCAGCTCTTCGTGGAAGTCAAACCCTAAAAATTTAAGTAGTCTTATGTGTGCAGTATTACGTTTATCTACATAGTTCCACAGAACATCTTCTGTCCTACTGTCAATAAACTTTTTAGCTTGCCTTGTAAATAAGACTGGATAGTCATGGATTGCTGGTGTGCAGAGCATCCATACAGCTCCGTTATCACCCACCCCCGCTAGTCCGGCAATCCTGCCGTCAGGGACTGTGAAATGTATGCAGAAGCCGCTAGAAGCCCCTTCTGGTATTGCAACCATAGGATCTAACCCATACCCTTCTTCTATCTCTCTACGGTCATCTGAACGTAGATTAGAGGCCACCTCTAAAGCAGCCTCTTGAGTGATTGGATGTATGTATTTAGACCCTCTTATAAAATCTGGAATTGTATTCTCCTTCCCAAGCCATTGATTGCAAGGTGGCTGGTGATGGATGGGTGGATTTAAGGATGACATTTACATTGGTATTACGTTCGTACACCGGCACAGTCCGTAAACTTTCACTTTCGTAAGGTGCTGTATTAGAAGAGTAGGAATTAAGCATTGAGGATTCGTGCTTATCTACATAGTCAGGCTTACCGTTACGTTTAAGAGTCGTCCAAAACTCACCAATGTTTCCGAAGTTAAATTTAAGTCTTTGTATAATCAAAGAGGAAGATGTATCAGCTACAACACGGTTGCTTTGAGTCTTCGTTGCATAGATAGTAGGCAACTCCACACTCATCTCAAACAGGTATCCAATCGTGATTGGGTTGTTTGTCCAATCGCCAGTTAGTGATACCGTCTGCCCACCTGAGTCGTACTCAGTTGAACTGCCTGCTAATGAGTTGAGATGAGTAGTGCCAGACTCGAGGTCATAGACTGTTGAACCTTCTAGATCAGCAGTATTCAAATCAATGAATTCAGCATTGATACTATCGTTGACATCAATCTCCGAATACTCTCCAACCAATGATTCAAAAGACTGCTCCATACCTTCAACGATTTGATAACGTCCTTTGTCATCACTATTGTTAGTGACGATAGCTGCTACAGAACCACTTGTATTAAACGCTGCAGGTAAAGCAAACGTTGTCTTACGTGTAGTAGTGTTATAGGTCATTGACCCAGTAGCTACAGTAGTAAAGTGATCTAGATGAATATCAAACTCATCTTCGTTATCAAAAATTGTTGGTGTAGATGTAGCTGTCTTTAAAGACATCCTAGTAAGTGTACTATCATCATGAATAACGAAGTAGTCATCATCAATGATGTAGTGGTATTTAATAGGGCGACGTAGACGCCAGCTAAACCACGCAGTCTGTACTCTTTTATCGCCTTGGTTGTAATAGCGATATCCAATTACATCTTGACTACCTGAAGAACTCATAAGTATAAATGAATTCTCTCTAGAGTTTGCAATTAGATTAAGTCCAGTACCAAGCAGCCTTGAAACAACCTTACTGTTTTCAATGACATCAGGCTCGCCTTCCCGTCCGATGTTGACCATCTCAAAGAATCTGCTGTATTTACCAGCATTATCAATAAAAGCAATTGAGGTGCCCAATGAGATTGGTGCTACATCAACGTTGTAATTATACGTTGCTAGTGAATATACTTTTGCTGTTTCAGGATTCAGTGCGTCACTATCAGTTGAAAATAAGTACTGTGCATTACCGCTAAATAAGACGAGACCTGTATTCATTTCAATGCCGTCAACCAACTGGTTAGGGCTAGAGGAACTACAAGAAATATCAATCCTATCTACACCACTAAAGGTGAGAGCTGTCTTATTCCAAAAGTTACCTAGATCGCCAGGCTGACTAAGAATAATATTTGAGCCACTCAACATCACAAGGCGATTTCTGTGAAACAAAACCTTGTTAATTTTTTTGGTAATAAATGTTGGCAGCTTATTAGTTAGATTATCCCCTACCTCACGTTGTGACCAGCTGTACTGCCCAAGAGTCATGGTGCTGGCATTTGTACGTTGCAAGATATAAGGCATCGTTGCAGGGTCAATAGTTGTAGTTACACCAGGCCCAGCACATTCTGACCAGTAACCAGAACCATCTTGATTATTGTCTCCTTCAAATTTAAGATAGTAATCATCTTCAACAAGTTGCGCTGAGTTTGTTACTTTTACAATGTATCCATTTTTGCATTGCTTTGGCAGGCTTGTTACATCATTGACGTTATCAGTGACGATATTAAATAGATCACTTTCCAAAGCTTCTACATTAAATGCAGAAGTGTGTGTAAGGTACAAACCACTACCAATGACAGTTGCAGTCACACCAGTAATCTGTTCTTTAATTGAACTAAGTAGACTAGCTACTGAAGTACCTGCTTCTGCTTCAAGATCAACTGGAACAGGTCGGACTCTATTTAAGTTACCTTTATATGATGCAGATACTTCTTTGGTTACTGTGACGGTATGATTAATACCTTCGACATTTACAGTAAAGCTAGGCAAGGTTCCTGAGTAAGAACCTCCATGTAGCAGATCGACTCTTGCCGTATACATTGAGTCATAACGAGCATTAGGCGGGCTGTTATCATAGCCTTCAACAAAAGGCTGTCCGGTAATAGTCACCCGTACGGCAATACCAGTTGCGCTATCTACTTGTACTTTTGAACCTGAATATTTTGCATTATCTTCACCACTGATATTGTTATTAAAAGGCATGTCTACAGTTACTGTAACGGCAGACTTTTCAGCCACAGTAGTTGTATTACTAAAGATGTTTAGTGCATACTGACGTCTAGGTACAATTTGCTTTAGCTCTACATATACAGAATGTGTGTCTGGCTTAGACGCAGCTACAGCACTTGTCATGTTTACAGTCTTAGTTCTGTTAACTAAAAAAGTACTATCATTAATTGTCAGAGCTTGTACATCACCATCAGCACTATGTGCCAAGTAAGTGTTTGGTGAGTTGCTGTTATTGATTGTCATAGCTGCACCGTCACTACAACGCCATACACGGACAACACCATTCCGTGCTACTTGACCTATATAAGAACCTTCGTTCTCATCACGGTAGTAGTTGAACCAACATCCATTTGTTTGGACACCGCTCAGTGTATTGACAAACTTACTTCCAGGTCTCTTCATCAAACCTTCTGTGACATCAGGCACTACATTTACAGCCTTCCTTACCTGACCTGGCAACTTCTTATCATCAGGTTGTTCTGAAATACCTAAGACATAAGTCGGAATCGTTTGGGTAATTGTTGCCATCAGCGCCTCAGTACAGAATATGGTTGATATGTTTGATAATTACTGTTGTCTGGGAATCCCATAAAGTTATGGTCACCTTGATTACATTCGTATTCCATACAGGCTGCACGAGCAATAGCCTCCTGCTGGCCTAGCAGTTGTACAAGTTGCGGGTTAGCTACCAGCTGGGTTGCAGCACGGGTAGAAGCTCTGTAAGAGATATACCTTTGAAATACTGAAGGCAGATCTTCGTAGTCATAGATACGTACAATGTCTACTGTTACAGGATTAGCAAATACATCTGTATGCTTTACCTTGTCATATAAACGACCTTTGCGTTTAACTACATTAGTGCTCCGATCACTTTGACCTTTGCTGATGTCAAGACGTAGTACATCTACAGGTACAAAGATGTAGCCATTTTGATCTGGTGTAAGTGGTACACCATCTTCACGATTAAAGACCCAGCCTTCATTCTGTACATCCACTAGTGCTTCTTTGAAGATGTTATAGATGAAAGAAATCTCTGGGTTTTCTGTATTCAGTTGGGTAACAGGCGATTGACCGATGCTCCCCAAGATTGAGTTCACTGCGGATAGTTCGGTATCGGTGCCAATAGTTGAGGACATATAGTTAAAAAAAAGGGCCTCCGAAGAGACCCCAATAAAGTATTTAAATCAGAATGCAGAAGGAGCTGTAGAACCCACATACAGCTCAACGGCTGCAGCGGGGTTCAGGTAATCTGCACCCATGGCCAAGCGGCCAAGGATTACATCCGTGGTATTCCATCATTTCTGATGGCACTGACTATATCTTCACCCAGTAGGGTGTCGGACGCTATTGATGTATTACGTGGCAAGCGTGCCACACCATCTAGTCGATGCACTTTCCTCTCACGCTTGAGAGGCTTAGCTCAGGATTGCCATAGCTTTCGCCTTAGGTTTCCCTGAATTCATCCGATGTTTATCTAACTGTTACCAATTAGAGGGGCAATGTTATTTACCCTGATAGATGACAGAAACGTCACCAGAAGTCACTTGGACTTGAGGACCGATTGCTTCGACACAAGCGGCTGCTTCCTTTTGAAAAATAAGACCAGCAGACACTGCACCGAATTCGGAGGCTGTGCCGTAGTCATTGTTGATACCAGTGCTAGCTGCAGAAGCATCTTCCAAGGCAGGTCCGATGAAGTCACCGGTATTGCCAGGAGTGGTTTGACCAGTAGTACCACCAAACTTGGTGCCGTACTTGCCAAGGAACGGGATGTTCATTGACTTGTAGATGTGGATACCAGCGATCTCAATGATGCCGTTGCCGCCTTGCAGAGCAGAGCCCTGAGCGTCACGGTTCACAAGACCATTAGAACCAACAGCTTGGATCAATTCATAAAATTGTCTTGGGTTCAATACGGCGCAACGTCCGTCTGAACTAATTCCTTTCTCGTCCATTGCAGCGGCTGCGTCATAGAAGGCAGCAACCAATGCGGTAGAGGAGAAAGCATCAGATTCGTTGGTAGAAGAACCAACACGGATCTGTGTACCACCGGGCTCTACGAAGTTAGTAGCGCTTACTGGGGATGCTGCACGAGCACCACGAGCAATTGCACGGAAGATCAAGCGGTCATATTTTTCTGCCAAGGCGTAGCCGATTTTACGAGATATCTCCGACCTCAAATCGTAGTGACTAAGTGTTTCGTCCAGGTCGTAAACGAAAGCTGAACTGATCAGCAAATCATCGACCGTGACGGTCTTCTCTGCCACTGGGGGAGCGCCGTCGCTGTTTCCCAAAATCGCATTTCCCGGCGTATGATATTCCGCCGTGGTGCGCCCAGTGTAAATAAATTGTAAAGATTTGCCGTTCTTAAGTGTACGCTTCATCACAAGATCGCGAGCGATTGCATTGTGCTGGAAGCCTTTGAACATCTCACCACTGAAAAGCTTGAGATACAAAGCTCGCTTATCACCGGAAAGATTAGATTGACCTAGATTAACCAGATTGGTTGTCAGGTCTGAAGACTGATGTGCCATTATAAAAAAGAGAAGTAATTATGTACGACTCTCAAAGATCTTTGAGTACTATTTAATTTGTATTGTGGTCTATCCCACCGTCTAGACGGCTAAGGGTATCCGGCTTACCGGGCCAAAGCCAAAAGTGATGAGGGGAATTGCACCCCCCTGTAAGATCTATCTCACTTGGTGTACTTAACACCGCGATAGCAATAAGTCTTGCTCTGCACAGTAACCTCCTAAGAAGTTCCACAAGCCCCGTTCCATGCTTATGGTGTCATGCGTCCCGAAGGATGAACGGACGTGTGCTTACTTTTTTTTCTTTTTAAGAAGCTTGGTATAAGCTGCATTTTGTGCAGCTCTTACACCTGCAACATCTCTTGGTTTTTTTGTTGTTTTTTTCTTAGGTGTAGGCATGGAGTTAAGTACTTATTTTAATTGTGGTAGCCCCAGGTTTTTCCAGTCCCAGGTCCGTAACCGTTCCTTGGAAGTTAACAAGGAAAAATCAGATATTATGTGCCTCTGAGGGGGCACGTATTACTTTTTAGTTTTGACACATTTGTCTTTGCCGTTTTTAGTTCCTGCATATGAGTAACCTTTCCAGCACGCCTTACCATCAGCGCCTTTAATCTTTTTAGTAGTAGGTTTCTTTTTATTAACCATAACTTTTTTTCCTTTTAGTTTTTGCTTTAGCTTTCCTTACTGGTGGCAACGATTGCCCACCTGGATTCTTAATCTTTTTCTTTTGTAGTCTCCTCAACATTTCTGGTGAGGCATTAGGAATACCTTTGTAATCCTGCCCGCCAGGCATGTAAGGACTATTGACATCGAATGACTGAGAAATCTTTAGTTTTTTATTTGTACCCTTTGCCACCTTTCTTGCCTCCGCAAGAACCCTTGCCTTTAGTTTTCATATGATTTAAAAGAAATTGTCGGATCGGTCTAGTTTTTCAATGATGTTATTTCTGTATGCAGGATCACGGTCATACCGAGGATCACTCATTGCTGCTACAACTTCAGCTTGGCTTTTAAATGAATCGCCAACAGTGGAAGGTGACTTGCCTGTAATGAGTCGGCCTTCACTACCGTTCTGTGCTTCGTACATTGACTTCAGTCCTGCTACAGCCATCTCAATGGCTTTGACATTACCGGTTTCAATCAATGAATCAAAACCATCAATAGATTCTTGATCAAGGTTTTGACCAGCCCAATTAACAATAGTGTTGTACTGCTCTTCACCGCCAACACGTTCTTTAATAGAGTTGACTTGCTTGTCAGACAAGCTGACTGCAGCAGTTTCTTGATTAGCTTGAGATTCAATATAAGCTTGCACTAGCTCTTCGCTAGACATATCAGCAAGCTTGCTCATTGTTTCTTTTGACAGTTCACCATTCTCAGCATATTCAGAAGAAGCATCGTTGAGGAAAGATACTGATTCAGGTGTTTCTGGCTTCTCGTCTACAACTTGAATTTCTTCAGGTTCATCTGAACGCTCACCAAGTTTCTTTTGCAGCTCCATGTATGCACTTTCAAGCTCTTGTGCATTTTTATATTTGCCAGCCAGGAGATCATCCTGGGCAGTCTGCATCTCTTCACCGACAGCTAACGAGTCCTGTTCGTCTGCATTTAGTTCAGGAGCATCAGCTGGGGTGGAATCGTATGTAAGAGTTTCAGCCATTTTCTAATTGAGGTTGTTCTGTTGGTTGTTTTGAAGGGTCCATCATTGGTGCGCTTGCCAGTTGACCAGCTTGATCCACAAGAGATTGTTGCTGCGCCATCTGTTGCTGCATCTGCGCTTCCTGCTGGATCTTTTCTTCTGGCTTTACAAGGTTTAGATAGTCAATACCTTGTGCTGCAGCTAGTCGTTTGATTGCTTCAGATGGTTCGATGTATTTCATCAACGCTTCTGGACCTAATGTCTGAGCAATTGTAGTAATAAATGTGGTAAGACTTTCACGATCTTGGCCACGACCTAAGGCGTTAACACCTGCAACAATAGTAGGACTAACATAATCCTTAGGGATCTTAGGTAGTTGACCATTACGCTGCAAGACCATCATGGTCCTATTCAGATAGGGCACAAGGAACTCAACAGTTAGGAGGCTGAATAATCCTCCAAGTTGCTGTTCCAATTCAAGTTGGGTGAGGCGTACCTCTTCCGCAGTTGTGCGCTCAGACTGACGGATGTTTAGCTGTAAGAATGCCTCTCCAATTCTTCGCTCTAATTGTTGAGCAAGATTTGCGGCTGTAGCGAAGTCAGCTGTCTTACCACCAGTAGTGATAACACTGACATCATCTGGCCTGCCTTGTACGATTGCACCATTACCAGCGTTAGCAAGTGTCTGGGGTTTAGTTGTAGACGAAGGGCTGACAAGGAAGACAATCTTTGCAGCTGCTGCAGAGCCTTCAACTAGTGCTTGACTTAATGCTTCTAGCGACCGTAGGTCTCCTAGAAATTCTTCAACCCTGCCGCGACCGTAGTCTTCACCATCGACTGTATTAAAGCGAAGGCAAAGCCAAGGTGTTGCATTTTTAGGAGCAGAACTTTTCGTTCCTGCCATCACTTTGTCGTAGCATTCTTGATGCCAATGCCAACGACCGTTGTCATACTTGACGTGGGTGTAAATGTCTACCTCATCGTCGTGACCTGACCCGTCTTCAGAAACATTGTTAGGGTGAGATTCTTTGATCTCATTCTCCAACATTTTTTTGTCAATGCTTTCTTTGGTGACGATCTCTATAACGTTACCGTTACCATCACGACTTACAACGTAGCGATTAAGTGGATAATGCTTAAGCCCTTCCTTACCCATAAAGATCAACGCATTGCCACCTACAATCAGATGCTTCAATGCTTGGTGAACGACAACCCGATCATTGGTAGCTGCAATAGCTTCCATGATGGTGCGTTCCATCTTTGAAAAAGAAAGGTCTAGCTCACTTTTTATCTCAGCTGTGATGTCTTCTCCCAGCTTATCTTCTTTAACTTGTAGTTTAAAAAACGTAGTTTGTGGAGGCAGCAGAGCAAGCATTAGCTTGGCAGCTAAAGTTACAACAGCTTTACTACCAACTGATTGCCACGGTGTCTGCAGGCGTTTGTGATTATGACCTTCGTTGTCTTGTCTAATTAAATAAGGTAACGTCAGCTCCGAACATTCAATAGCTGAATCAAGGAACTGATGTCTGTCACTACTTAGTTTGCTGTATTGTTCGCGAGCAGTAGTCATGCGTTGATACCGCCTGCAGTGTTACCTGTATCCGACATAGGTACAAGCAATGAAGCTGCGTCACGTTTAACAGGTTTGGAAGCATCACGTTTTGACTTAGCTCCAAACGCTACAGGTTTGGACTCTTCTACTGATACTTGTTTAGTTGGTAGCGTTGATCGTTGTGCAATTTGTAGAGGCTTGACCGGTGGCGGTGGTGCCATCTGTTTGATCTGCGGAGCACTAGGTTGTTGGTTGTTAAGGCACATTAGTTTTCTATCCTTTGGATTAACCACTCCACAACTGCACGTTGTCCAGATCTATACATGATCTGACTTGCGGTCCAGTCTGGTGTAGGAGTAACGGGTGGAAAGATTTGTTCCATCTCTTTAAGGATGGTGCTTAGCTCTGGACCGTAAATAGGCTCAAGCGTATTGGGGTAAATTGACATTACTATGTTCAAAGAACGCCGGAACACGGCCAGCCTTGGTGAAAGAAAGCTCAGGAGCTTTGCCTTCATACATCAATCGGTCGCTTGAATCCAGCCAAAATTTTCTGTCTAAATATTTATCGGCATTGCTACCTAGTGGTTGCATTACCCAATTGATAGTTGCCTTGCGGAGTTTATCAAGAGAAGGACTGACAGTAAGCCCCAGCTCCCGACAAACAATGCTATTGGCAGCAACGTGAATTTGTTCCAAGTGTTATCGTAAAGGCTCTTTATCCTTTACTTCTACATCTTTACCATTGATGCAGGTCAGACTATATCTTCACCAAAAAAGGTGCTAGGCACTCGTGTCTCCATTACTGTGTTGCCACTCGGGAGTTAGTCGTTGAACCTTCCAGCTTGTAGACTGGCTTGGCTGCTGATTGTCCATAGAAGGAGGAGTTCCAGCAATTCACCTAGTTTTTTATAGTAGAAACCAACGCTTCAATCTCTACTTATGTCCGCACTTACTGTCCGCATTCCAGCGTCACCATTAGCGCGAAAGAATGGTAGAAGAACGAAGAAAATTGCACGTTCGGCAACCATCGCTTTGAGGATTGTGTGATCCGGATGCGCTGTCCAAGCATCACGTAACCGTAACGCTTCAGCCTCAGCTTTTTGATTAACACCGTAAGCATTGGCAATGTAACCAAGTGCCAAGTCGTGGTTTTCTTCGTCTTTGACATTGGATTCCAATAGCTCCCGCGATAGTGCTGGTACGTCGGTTGCCAATGCATCACGGATAAAATCTCCCACAGGTAGTTCCATGTGTCGCAACGCAAGAGCACGGTGTACCGCTTCTTCCGCCCCTGCCTTGCATGATCCGGCAGTGGTCTGAACTGGTGTCCATTTTCTTTTTCTGTTTTGTAGCTTCTCGTAAGGGTTCATTCTTGACAATCACATGTAAGTTCTTCATTGTTAAAAAGTTCCTCTAGATACTTATCCACATCTTCTGCATCTATTGCAGCATATGCATCAGTCTTATCTTGAGTGTCTCCCATTACCTGTAATGAGTAATAGAGAGAGGTTTGCGGAGACCTAAGCCACTCTTCCACGAACGCATTGTCGTAGGTCACTACATCACTCCAAGAGTTGAAGCTATAACCATGAAGAAGTCCTGTGCGATCAAGCATCGTCATGATGCCGTCTGCAACTCGTTTATAATTATTCCAACCTACTTCTGATGCAATCTCTACATCACCGTAGTTATAAGTTTGTACTCCGAAAGTACCTGAGTCGCGATCAACTGTCTGCGAGATAGGTGGAGCGATTTCTGGTGTGCAAGTATTGCCATCCAGATCCAAGCTTCGATAACTGCAACTGGCGGTTGGAGCGATAGCAAAGGCTCGAACCATATTAGCGTTGCGAGCGACTGCGGCTGCTTGGTTAATTCCTGAAGCAATTTGAGAGACAAGTTCATAAGCAGCTGAGTGAAATGGTTTACTTTTGAAGCGATTATATTGTTCAATCGCTTCACCGAATTGCTCGTAAGTTACTCCGTACCTTCGTAAGAGGTTGGCAAGTCCCAACATTCCGAGGCCGACCTGTCGATCAGTTTCACTGGGGAGATATTCTCCTGAATCGCCAACACCAGTTCTGCCATGTAAGGCACACAGTTCCTGCATCCCTTCAAAGAAAGCTCGTGGAATGTCGTCAAATTCACAGGCACCGAGATTGATGTGCTGCAAAAGACAGGTGCCTCGGCTTGGCAAGTACACCTCAAGACAAACGTTGCCTCTGATCCTGTTTCCTTCATTGTCATACTTAACTTTGTTTAACCAGATGTCACCGGACTTGATTCCGTGTAGTAGCTCTTCCTTGAACGTACAATCCTGCCACCACTCTTCAGTGATGTTGATGCATCGTTTGACCCAAGGTAGTTCCGATCTAGGAGTAGTAATAAAGTCAAGAGCATCAGGGTGATTGAGCGAAATATGTAAAACAATCGCACCGTTTTTGTAGACACCACCTCTGCGTAGTATTTCATTTAAGGTGCTATAAATTTTACCGAAACTTACAGGACCAGATGCAGTAACACCTGAAGGTCGTTGATGTCCTTTTGGATCAAGATTATCTAGATGGATAGCACAACCTGCGCCATACCTAAGGGCATGACTAGCAAACCTCCAGCTAGCTTCGATACCATTCGGTCCTTCCATCTCATTTTCAACTACAAATACTGTGCAGCTGACAGGAAGTCGTCCTGTTGGATCATCAATCCAAGACTGTACCCGGCCTGTGCGGGAGATTAAATTAGTCATTTGTCTGTTAAATCTTTTAAGTTTGGTGGTGCATAGCCTGGTCCTTTCAAGACCTTTCCATCTGCTCTGTAAATAGGTTTCCCGTCTTCTCCTAGCTTCGACATATTTGATTTATGTACTCTTCGCATAGCTTCGTCTAGATCCCATTCTTGTGAAGCAGCCATTTGGAAGCAGACATACACCAAGTCTGCTAGCTCTTTTAATTGATCACACTCATCTTCAAAATGAAATGCTTCGTGAAACTCTGACCATTCCTCATCGATCAAAGCTTTTTGAGTCTGCTTCTGATTCCCATTCGTCGTAAGATTGTAAGCTGCCCGGAATTCCTCCGCCTGGTCCATCAATGTCTGGCGAGTAGAGTAGGGTGTTGTCAAGTTCATTCTGTAAGTAGTCGATTGCTTTTTCTAAATCTTTTACCTTGCTGATTTTGTATCCAGCTCGGCAAATGTATTTGATAGCACAGCCAAGGTGATAATTAAGTTCCTGGTCTCTTATGAAGTCCCAGCATTCGATGGTGCCTCGGGTGTAGTAGGCAGGTGATTGGGCCATTGTTTTACTAAGTTAGATACGGTGTTAGCTAAGGCAAAGTTCTGACGTTGTAACGCCATGAATAAAGTTATGATGTCTTCCTTGTCAGCTTTTGGTAGCAAGTCTTCAAGCCTTCTAAGCTTAAAAGATTGCTCCACTGTCGGCTCGATAATCGGCGGCGGGGGTCCAAGGAATGACGGTATGTTCGATTGGGTCATAGTCGTTACAGGTAAGGATCTTTGCTAGTCGTGCATTCATTAAGGCATCGTCTTCTGTTAAGTCTTTGTCTTCAAATGCTTTGACTACTGTTTTCCATGTGTATCCATGCTCTTCAAACAATGCAACTGCCCGCTTGATTCCAATTCCTGGTACGCCGGCGTAGCCATCGGTTTGATCACCGGCCAATGTCTGAATCAGATGCCACTTAGCACCCTCTATAGGGTCAATCGTGGTCAACTCTTTCATGTCATATAGTTTGCCAGGAATCTGTCGAAGATCTTTGTCAGGACTACAAACAATGTTACCAGTATGAGCTGTAGCATAAATGCCGAGAGCATCATCTGCTTCCAACGTTGGTAGTTTGATGACTTCATAACGTTTACCTAGTTCTGTGATAACTCTTTTGTAGCCACAGGGCTTCTTACGATTTCGATGTCCCTTGTAATCGGGATAAATTTTCTTCCTAAAATTCTCAGAGTCACTAAAGAATAGAATTAGTTGTGGCACGTCCCATATAAATTCATTCTTGATTTTAGTTAGGTCACGTTCAACATTCTTCAGTGCTTCAGAGAATCTACTGACTACAGTGATTACATCATCACCCCAATCAAGGTCTTCCTCTGCTCCTGCACAGCTTTTATAAACTGTGTAGTCAGCATCAATGAGTGCTTTCATCAATGCACCTCTGACCAGTCCTTACCTTGTTTCGCTTCGGATTCAATTGGGACACGTAACTTGTAGTACTCTCCAGCTGCGAGACTGCTAAATACCAGGGATGCTGATAAGTCTTCTGCGTGTTCTGGGGTACATTCGTATTGCAATTCGTCATGTATAAATGCGAGTTGTGATGCACACAACCCTGTTTGTTTAATAGTTTGGTTTGTTATCACCATCCACCGCTTTGCAATTACTGCGGCTGATGACTGCAAGAGCATATTCAATGCCTTGTGTGGGCTGTCAACTTTGATGTGCCGTCCATCAATTGATTTGATGTAGCCTTTTTTACTCGCCTCTTTAATGGCTTCAAGTAATTCTGACAGGCCATCAATACCTTCAACAAATGCCTCTCTGATTTCCTTACCTTTCTTCTTAGCTTGTGATTCGCTTAGAAGGGGATCGTAGGAAGTACCGATTTTTTGGTTACCTGCTCCATAGATGAAGGCGTAGGTAATTGTTTTGATAGCTCTACGACTGACTCCAACTTTGTCTGCATTGACTTGATGTATGTCACCGTTGAGGAGAGTTTCGGTAAAAGTATTGCTGTACCTACCAAGATAGTGGCCGAGCAGCCTAAGTTCAATCCCAGAAAGATCGGCACCAACCATGATCTGACCCGGTGTTGCTGTGAACAGTTTTCTGAATTCTTCATCTGATTTACATTGAGCTAAATTTGGATTTCGGTGGGCACATCTGTGCGTTACTGTTGAAACTGAACAGTGGTGATGTATACGATTAGCAGTCGTACATAGCTTGAGCCATGCGTTGGTGCCTTCGGAGATCATCCCCAAGCTCTTCGTAATATCTAGACATTTCAGAAACTCCAAAGCAATCGATGGTCCACCTGATGCAGCCATCTCCCTCAATACAGTCTCGTCGATAATCGGCTTCCCAGTAGTTGTCAGCTGGGTTGGCTTCCAACCATGATGCGTCTGTAATATCCATGAAATGTGATCGCGAGATTGTGGATTTAGTTCTTTGAGGCGTGTGAATGGAGCACCTTCGACATAGCCTTGGGTCCGATTATTTCGTTTAGGAGTAAATACTGATCCCGCAACGAAAGGATACCGGTTAAGTAATAGTTGGTGAGTTTCTTCAAGCTGTTTTCTGAGAGACGATGCAAGTTGCCATGCAGCGCGTTCATCAAAATGCCATCCATGTAATTCTTGTTGAGTTAATATTCGAGCAACGTCGTGCTCTAGCTTGACCCACTCAGGTATTTGTGGAAGTGGTCGCATAATTTGGTGGTTACTTTTACATCTTGTGCGCAGTAGATTTCCATCTCTGGAGACCATTCCTGCCAGTCCGTGCTTTTGCCGAATTCACCTTTGTATTCACCTAGACGATGGCCATAGCTTTCTAATGAATGTCTGCCATACAACGGAAGCGGCATGTATTCTAAGTTGCGCTTCTTATCTATTTCCATCATGTCTGTGTGATACAGGCGTGATAAAAGAAGTGTGTCTAGTACAAGTGCCTGTGGGTTAAACCATGTATACATCTTCTGTATTACAGGCAGGTCGTAGCCAATGATGTTATGGCCAACCAATACATCAGCATCTTCCAGCCTTTGTACTCCCCGAACAATAGGTTCTTTATTACCTTCATTGTTGTAGATGACTGTTGAGTCAGCCTCGCTGTCATAAATAACAAGGCAGTGGATTTTGGTAACATCATCAAGTAGACCGTTAGTCTCCAGATCGAATACGAGCATTAGTCCATTGGTATGTTTTATCTACAAACTGTGCTTTTTTAATTGCTTCAGGTGTAGGTGGGTTAGGTTTAAAAATCTGACGTTGCGTCAAATTCTGCTGTTGCTGCTGTTTCATTAAATTTACAAGTTTCTAAGTCGTATGTCAGTTGGCAAGCTTCACCAACTTCGCCTGAATAGCGATTTTTAAGGACTCGCACTGTCGTAGCATTTCGTTCAGATCCGCTCTGTTGATCTCGCTCGAGTGCAATAACTGCGTCGCTAAGTTGACCAATGCTCCTACTTCCGCGCAGGCTTCGGAGCTGTACCCTGCCTCCTTCTTCATGTGATTGTCCATTAGGTGGTGTTGTTGTGTGACATACAAGAAACAAGGTGATGCCAGTGCGCTCCACAAGTGAGCGAAGCCGGGTCATAGTGTTATCTATCATCCGCCGCTCGTCTCCTTCTAATCCAGACAAAAGAATGGATAGGTGATCAAGGAAGATGACCTTTGTATCTAGTCCAGCCGCCATGTATTCAATGCGGTTGTAGATATGATCAGGGTCGTAGCTACCGAAACCATCAAACAAATGAAGGTTCCAGTTAGCAATTGTCTGGTCAAAGATCTCTGTTAGCTCGCCTCGTTGTTGTTCACCGAGGTGTAGAGATTTTCTAGCGGCGACGGACATGAGTCCCAGTGCGGTTCGTCGATTTGATTCCTCAAGCGCCAGATAACCGCACCGCTCTCCCTTGCTGAGAAGGTAAGCACATATCTCTCTGAGAATGGAACTTTTCCCCACGCCAGAGCCTGCAGTAAGCGTGACAAGCTCTCCATATCTGATCCCGTGTAATAACTTATTGAGTCCTTTAAATGGGTAGTCATGGTCAGATGGTGGTGAAGGTGTAGTTACTAGCTCTAAAAGAGTTTTGGCATCAACAATGCCGTCAGGCTGGTACTGTTTATGGTTGAAGTTCAATACTTGACGTACTGCTTCATTGTCTCCAGCTTGTAATGCCTCCGAGGCGTCCTTATATTCGTCTAAAAAGCCTATGAAAGTCTTGCTAGGTGGTAATACACTAGCGGCCTGATTAGCGGCCTCCTGGCCTGCCTCATCGTTATCAAAGAAAAGGACAATCTTGTCGTAATGGTTGATCCATTCGTAGTTCTTTTGGATTGCTTTCTTAGCCGCAGCTGCACCATTTGGAATGGAGACTACAGGCCAAGGTTGGCACTCATAGACGCTCATCGCGTCCATTTCCCCTTCAACAATTATTAGCTTTTGATCTTTAGCTGTTTTATGTTTGAAGAGCTGCATGCCATAAAGACTGCTGACATCTCCTTCACAACGAAACTGCTTATCTTTAGTCCTTACTTTTGCCCCGACAGCCTTCCCAGAACTGTCGAAATAATAGTGGCGTAGGATCGTACCATCTTTGTAGGTCTTGAATAGTTCACAGGTACGTTCAGAAATTCCTCTTGATTGCAGCCGTCTGGCTGAGCCTTTGAGTTCGACATGGTTCAATTGATGACTGTGATTAGTGGATGTGTTGCCGTCAGCGTGTTTGTAATAACCACATTGTTTGTGGCACCACTCATGTCCGTCGCTGTATAGAGCGTTGGCATCCGATGAGCCGCACTGCGGACATGGTATGTGTCTTACAAATTCAGACTCGTTATGTGAGCCATTTAAGTGGGATGTTCGCAAAGGAGCACCAAGGTATGTTTAATTTCTCGCAGAATTTTGCGTAAGTAGTCTTAGATTTTTTAGAGATTGTGTTGTAAGGAGCCTGGAAGACCATACGAAGATCTAACTCAGGATGCTGTTGCTTAACGGCTTTAATCTTCCGTCTGTCTGCAGCATCCCAGTACCCTTTACATTCCAGCACTACACCATTAGGTAACAAAAAGTCTGGCGTGTATAAGTGTGGAATTGTGTAAGGTACTTTCTCTGTTTCGTATTCGTAGTCAACAGACAGGTTGCAGAGAAGATCCGCGACCTTCTCCTCCAGTCCTGATCGAAATGCCATTTAGAAGTCGTCGTCGTCTTCTTCAACAGAACTAGGTTCAGCTGGAATTACGTTTGGCATCATTGCTTTATATCCAGCTGTTGTGCCGAATAGATCAACGACATCCTCAGTAGACATATCCCCTACATCAACACCAGCTGATGAAGACAGCGAGACAACCTGAATACCCTTCAGTTTTAAACTGGTGCCATAGGTGACACCATCTCGCAAGATGTAAGGCTTTTGGAATAAAGCGAGCTTTACTTTTGAACCACTAAAAAGTGGGAGGCGTTCATCAGTAATAAGAGTCCCATCAGTATCTACTACAGGCGGACGTGCATCCTCATTCCAAGAAAACTTTACTTTATATTTTCCTTTACTTACTTCTTCCCAAGGTTCAGGCTTTAGTACTGAACGTTTTGGATTTTTTAGTTTTGATTCAGCCCACTTAAGGGACTCAGTGCGGTCTTCTTCTAGAGACTCAACCATTGATTCATCGACTAGTGCGCCAAGTGAATAGCCAAATTTAGAAGGTGTCATTACAGCTTGATATCCTTCAAGGACAACAGGCTCTGGAGTTACAAATGTGTTTCGGGTCATTAACAGAAAAAATAGGTGGAGTTAATTACTGATTCAGGGTTCAGTGTTCCAATAATTGGGGGTTCGGTTTCAGCGCCTATCTGCTCAGCCCAAGACTTTAAGTAGTCTTGTTCTGCAAATAAGTGCATGTATGTCTCACGAACAATGGTTGAAAGAGTAGACATGTCAGTAGCACGACATAGAACCGAGTCGTGTATGAGGGCCAACGGAGCGTTGAAGCGTAGTGCAGATAGGTGGAGGAGACTTGCATCGAGCGAATGGATTAGATTTGGTGAAGTAGCATTTAGGTGGTGTAATTTGTCAACTTCATTCTTATCAGCTGTTGCTACAAAAATATTACATTCTCCAAGCAATTGAAGACGAATGCGCTCAACCTGTTTCTTCATCAAAGACTGCGTTACTACGAACCCTGATGGAGTAGTCCAAGTTAATTTACTAGCGCCTCTATCAATAGCTTTACCTACCTCTTCTTCAATCCACTTCATGACCTTCATTGGTCCTTCAAATTTAAGACACATAGCTCCTCTAACTGCGTTAACAATCTGAGTAAGCTCATCCTTATCTACTTCAATGCCATCTTCTTTAAGCGCTTCTCTAATATAAGAACGATTGGAAAATGGCTTTGCATTGTAAGGAATAGTCATCACAGTCCGCTTGGTTTTCTTTCTATCCCAAAAAGGTTTTATCCGATCTGGTATGGAATCAATACAAGCTTCTGCAATAACTAAATATGCATCTTGTGGTGTGTCACTAGGCAGTACATTAACAAGCTTTGCAGTTGATGCACAGCGGCACAACCCTGACAGCACCTGAAGTCCTGAAGCAGTTGCATCTACTGCGACTGGCAGATTTGTGTAATTCCTGTCACACAAAATTACGGAATGGTAGTAAGCATCGCACGCAGCCAAAAAACGCCAAGGCTCATCTGCTTCTTCCCAAGTGGACAGGTTGCCAATGGGATCAGTAGCGACCTTGGTGATTAGATCATGGTTGTCTAATGTCCAAAGAATCCGTTCAGTCATAGGAAGCTTAGAGTTTCCATATGTTGTCGAACACTCGAACGCCAACCAATCTTCTGCTTCAGGCGTCATCAACGCTTGATTGTGAAACAAGAGTAGTGACTTAGAGAAGTCATCTCCCTGAGGAGTGAGAAATGCAGGAATTGGATAGCACCTACCTCTGTAGTCAAATGACCACGGAATGTAGAACTTCTCATACTTTTCAAACACTTCAACAGCATTCATAGTCATACGTGTACGACATGAACGCTTGAAGGCTTGAGCATTGATATTCATTACCTCTGCTGCTCTTCGTCTGTAGTCTTTGCGTGAGTCTTTGTTGTCAGCAATGTCTACAGGCTTAGGAGGCAGTGGCATCTCAATGACAGGGATGAACTTACCAACCCCAATTCCACGCTCTTGCAACGTCTTTGCAACGTCAACAATGAATGGATTGAGGGTGTAGCTGGGTTGCTGAATGCGGTTCAGAAAATCAACTGGAGTCTTTCCCTGTATACACTGCCTATCGCCCCTACGAACCATGTCGTAGCCCTCCATCACTTCATTGAGGATGTAGCCGCCACCAGTACCGTCAGCCTGCCAATCGTTAGGTGGCACGATCATTGGCCAAGCAATAGGGCTGAACATTTCTGCTTGTGCCATCAATTGGTCTTTGATCGCCATAAATTCAGGCGTAGGGATCACGTAGTTGACACGTTTGCGACCTTCCTGGCGGCTATCGATACAGAACCAGCCGCTTACCTCACAAATACAGTCGAGCAGCCACCCACCTAAACGGACACGATTAGCTCGACCCCAAGGCTTCCAATGCTCCACGTCATAGCGATTCATAAGGGTTCGGATGACCGTCACCTTTTGAGTAGTGCCTATGGACTTATGCCAATAGTTTTTTTGAAGTGTGTGGAGGAGGCCAGGACATGTACGTTCGTAATGACGCAACATGCATTCCTGCTCAATTGCCAAGCCAATGCAATCAGTGACATTGGCCACCAAGTTTGACTTTTGTTTAGCACTAAATACAGTGTCAAAGGTGATCTTGCTAGCGATGACTGCTGCATCATTAGCCTCAAGTTCAGCAAGGAATGGCTTGATTTCTTTGAAATTAACGCCTGTCTTTCCTTCCTTAATGCGATTAGTCGTGACTTTAATGCGTTCAACCACAAGAGGAACAAGCTCCTCAATAGAAGACACTCCATAAACACTTGCACTTGAATAACTTTTCTTTTCAAGTTGTTTTGTGTTGTTGTGTAGCTTCTCAAGACCACGCTTGATTTGCTCCCGCTCAAGTTTAATTTGAGCACCGATTTCTTCAAAGGTTGTCAATAAAAATCCGCGTTAGAACCGGTGATTAGAACCTATCCTTAGTGGACAGGTGTCATAGAAAGGAAGGTCAAGGAATTAACCCTGACCTATACGTAAGTGTTACGGAACCGCGCTCGAACCTAAAACCAGCGCGTCTACCAATTCCGCCAGATGGGCTCTGGGTTTCAGCTGTCACAGTGTGCCAGTTAAAACGAGGTGTTCCTCAGAAACAAGGGTAACTGAGTGACCTATTAGACACGCTTAGATGGCAAGCATTGCGTCCGTGAGAGCTGTATCTGAGGCGTGGGCGTAGCGCAAAGTGGTCTCTACACGTTTGTGGCCACATAAGGATTGGATGCTCCTAATGGGTACACCCGCTTCAGCAAGCCATGTGGCATAGCTGTGACGCAGTGTGTGGAAGACATACGCTTCGTCCTTGCCGATCAGCCTGTTGGCCTTCTTAAAGGCTCTCAGAAGCTGATCCTTGTCTCGCCACTCGTCCCCGAAAATCCTGATGTCTGACCGTGATGCTTGTGAACAACGGTCTGTCACCAACTCGAGGATTGATTCATGAATAGGGATTGCCCTCCAGTTTTTAGCTTTTGTGACTTGTGTAGGCACACCGCCAACGTGAATCTTGTTAGCGACCAGATCAATGTCTTTCTTTCGGATCTTAAGTATTTCTCCTTGGCGCATACCTGTATAGGCAGCAAATCCAATGATTTCACTTAAGTCTTGGCGTTGAAATACATTAGTGGACACATTCTGCAATTGTTTAACTTCTGGCTTTGTAAACCAAGTCACTCGACCTTCAGTTTCTTGACGACGCCTATACTTAGGCACGTTTTCAATAAGTCCATCAAACTCACAGTGACGTAAGACAGTACTTACAGCCGAAACAATTCGGTTGATAGTTGCATCTGACTTACCTTCATCCTCAAGTTCAATAGAAATTTGAGCGATGATAGGTTGTGTGATCTTTTTAACTGGGAAAGAAGATCCACGTAATCGAGTGAAATGATTGCAATTGATTTGCGCTGCCTGCTTACCATTGCCGTGTCTCCACGTATGGCGAGTAGTGAACGTGTAACGCATTGCCTGTTCCCAGGTTCGAATTTCAGTCATAGATGGTTTGCTTGATCATTCGGGCTAGGTCTTTACCTAAAGTTGTTAGCTCTAGTGTTTGACGACGACGATTTGTTGGGTCTACCTCCTTTTTGATTAAACCCAGTCCTTGAGCACCACGACCAACACGACCTTTGGATAAAAGATCTGTGTTTCTACTGGCTGAAGCAGTTGTCATGTTTAGCTCTTGTTCAAGTGCTTGCTTATGACAGCCATCGTGAGAGGCGACATAAAAGAATGTGCAAGCAACCTGACCAGGCATCTCACGGTCCCTGAGTCGGAGCAGCTCGAACGCAAGATGGATCTTCTCCATCCGTGCATCTGTCACTTGAGTCCGAATTGGATCCACTAGAACTGGGTATTGCGTTTCCCCACTCTAGGCGGTATGTACCCAAGTGGATCTGTAGATCAAAGAATGGAGCACAATCGGGATCACGCCCAAGATAGAAATTGCCGAAAGAGAAGATGATCACTGGAAAAAAACAAGTGTGAAGAAATTAACATAATTAATGAGAATCATTATCTGTTTCTGGTTGACTTTCTAGCAATAAATGTTTGTGACGGATATCAATCTCCCAATCACCTTGATACAGACCTGTGCGGCATTGTAGTGTATAGGCACAACAACGACACTTGAATCCAAAACAACCTTTAGTGGCACGCTTATCAATTGATATCTTTTCATTGATAAGTAAGTCACGCGCAAAAGAACAAACCGATGCAGAACCATGGATGTGAGACCTTGACATCTCCTCTAACGCTTGAGAAATCGTAAGATTCCATTTGGCTGCATACAGTTTTAAAACTCTCGCATCAGCATCGGACAAAGTGACAACAACTCGTTTCATGCATTAATGGCATTAAACAAACTGTAAAAAGATGCAGACCCCATTAGTGTAAAATGTGAGTAATAAAACTCAATTAAGAGTTGTGTCATCTTGCACTTGTGCGTCCATGATTGTGAGAATTTCATCCTTATGAGGATGAGCTTTGATTTCTTCCATCAACGTGTCACAAAGGAAAGTAAAAGTCGTCGTCGTCATCGAATGACTCTGGAAATGTGGCTGGCCCGATGTACTGTTGTTCGTCATGATACGTAATAGCAAGAGAGTGGGTTTGGGTTAAACAGAACCGTTGGATTTTGGTTTCCGCAGGTTTTTGTCGCTTGTACACGTACTCTTTGACTTTGGAAGTTCGTAGGTTGGTCGCCCTGATGATGCAATAAACATCATTCGGAAGCATCCACCCCCTGACTTTCCAGTCCATCACATCTGTGTAGAGGTGTGGTTCAAAGAATTGATCGGGTACGTCCTTGAATTGTTTCCATTTGTTGGGAAAATACTTTTTACGTTTAGAGCTACCATTCATCTACAATTCTCACATTTAATAATTTACAAGATCTATTCATCGACAATTCAAGAGCTGAATACGCTGCGTCCATGGAATTATGAGACAAAAGATAAAACGTCTCCCCACTTGTCAGCTTAACTTCATACTCCTTCGGTGATTGTGACTGATTCAGTTGATTTAGTTTTTCGCGCTGGTCGTTGTTTGGCAATAGGTTTGGCCTCGGGTGACACGAAAGAATCGCGGTTTCTTAGTTTTTGATAGATTGGTGCCCATTTATGATTTGGAAAATGGTGCAGCCAACAGCTGATTGCGTTCTTGATAAAATAGTCATCATCAAGAGATAGTGCATCATTTGGTTGTTTTTCTGTGTTCATGTTGTTGAATGATACGTTGAAGTGCTTTGTATTTAGTTTTGAGATAGTTGATGAATGCTGGATTCATTCTTCACCTTTGGTTTTTCCTGAAGAAGTATCGTTCTTGTCAACATACTTTTGCAGTGCGGCAATCATTTCTTTAGCAGACTCAATCGTATGATCCTTGGTCTTTAGCTCATTAAATACATTACGATTACTACATAATGCATTGCGACAAGCCATAAACATGGCAGTAGCATTTACTCCATTGATGCAAATAGTGTTGTCTTCATAATCATGGAGATTAAGAGAGTCGTCACATTCTGCCCAAAAGACCTGAGCATCTTTCATGTAGTAGGTATACATGACTGAAGGTTGTGAAAGCATGGTGCGTCCTTGTGATTGTGGAAAGTTAAGCGCGAGCGCGAAGAGTTAAATCAGTGCAAATTGGAACTAAAAAGGTTTCAACGTCTTTATAAGACAAAAGAAAAAGTCCTAGTTTCTTTTCAATTTGCATAAACCGTAATAGTTCTAGACGGTGAGAACTAATAAGAGAATATAAATGCGTCCGTGTTACGCCAATATCATTGGCAAACTTAGAAGCATTTAATTTTTTTAAAGCGTCTTTGAACTGTTTGCGATCGTCATCTGTTAAGACAACAGCCGGAGCCTTGCCGCCAAGCTCATAGACTATTCGTTGCATTTGAGATCATCACATTGATACCGCCCATAAATTCTGCCTCTGAAGTCACACGGAAAAGGTTGATAGTGAGCCGGGTAAGCTTCAATGCGTGCTTGCATCGTTAGTTCTTCGTCATACGGTGGTTCTTCGTTGACCATGGCGTCATAGTCACGCTCTTGTTGCCGTTCATACTCTGCAAGCATTTGATCCTGTAGTGAATCATTCATGCGGTCCATTTCCTGATTAGTCATCACTTAACCTCAGGCAAAGAAACAACAGGGAAGATTCGATAGTCATGCATCTGAAACCTTTCCATGTATGCCGTAAACAGCATCACAGCGTTGTCCCATGATCTGGGTTGATACGTTTTTAGATCTTCCCAACGGTTGCCGTTGAGCACTTGTACTGAATACATGGTCTGCGTCCTTGATGATTGTGAGTGTGACATCCAAAAAAAAAATAATATTTAATCGCTATAGTTTGACGCCAGCTTATGATCAAAATAGCAGTTGATATCGTCAGATAGATTGTTATCTACCCAAAGATCAATTGAAATACTTTTGCCGTAGATGAGGTTTAGAATTGCAAGTCGTGACACATGATCATGAACGGTTACAACTCCGGAGGATTGTTCGACAACAACCTCACCATTGATTAGATCCGTTGTGACATTGTTCACTGAATGAGATGTCCCCATGACATTAATCAGTGTCTGATACCCAAAAGGATTAATCATGATAAAAAAGAAAATAAAACACAAGGGATGTGAGTCCCTCATTAAGGGGCAATTAAGCCCCTAAAGGAGAGAGTCAATATGTCTATGTGGATAGGTTATGCAACGTTATGAATGCGTCTCCACGTACACCAGGTAATGGCTTGCATAACAGCAGGAGAAACACCCATCTTCTTGGCTGATTTAACATAGTCAGCCTTAATTTCTTTTCTTAGTTTTACACCTATGGCTGGCACGTCAGCTAGTGACGTTCTTCCACCGTTCCATATGCAGTAGGCGTGCCCATCTATGCAAACATCATCATGTAAGCCACTGATACATGTTGCAAACTCAATGAGTTTTGGACCTGACAAAATAGACAGGGCATGATCAAAAGAAGAGTAACCCTGTTGATCGTAATAAGAAAGAATCTCAATTGCCTTATGTTTGTTCTTATTGAACGTACAAACTTTTACATGTATGGCACTGTTTGAATCAGCTTTATAAGCTTCGATTAAATTCTCAGCATCGACAAGATTACGGCTCCATTTATTACGTGGTGACAGCGCAGCGATGACACAAACAGCAGCTAGTTCGTGAACGTCATAAGCCTTTGAAAGCTCGTGCGCTGCTAATGCTGCCTGTTCATACCATTGTGTGCCTTGAACGATGTCATCAACGCTAGCCAAAGCGTAAACAGCCTTGATGTTATTGGTGTTCTTACGTGACATGATCAAACCCTCCCCATCATTTTGTCATCGATCAATTCAGCTAGAAGATCTGAAGGGAAGTAGGTTGAAGCTAGATTTACGAGATCATCGTGAGTCATTGCATGAAACAAACGATGGGCATCGTCTTTGATTTCGTTTGGGTCGCTTGGCTTGATGTAGCTCTCGTTAAATTCAAAAGACATGGTGGATGACTGTGATGATTAGGTGGGTTGAGTCCTTGGTGCTAGCCGTTGACGTAGTGCCAGGCTGTGGAGCTGCTGATCTGTTGTGCAGTGGCAATTTGTTTGTATGTGTTGCCTAGTGATCTGAGGATCTTTGCTTCTTCAATAAGAAGAGCACGTGTGAGCAGTTGGACAGGTTGAAAAGGTTTGAAGGTTGGAAGCTGTTGGACGTGGTGACCTGCTAGTTCGTTGATGACCCAGCAGAGGCCCTCACAAAGGAGCAGGAGAGCAGCTAGAAAGTGCTCGATGGGATCATTCATTTGTTCGTGGGTGAATAGGTTGTAAGCAGAGCAGCGTTGTAGCGAGTGCTGTTGCTTGATGTCAATTTATCCGACCTATCCACAACGGACAACAATGAATAGGTATCAACCTGTACCGTAATGGATAGGATGCCAGTGATAGCAGCGGTTATCAGTTGTGCTGATGTAACAGGCTGGCTGTCCTTATATTGCTGTGATCCATTGCTATGGCTGGAATCGCTACAGATTGTGTGAGATTAAGAGATGTAACAGCACGGCGCAGTGTCAGCCTCGTGCCATTGCCGTGCCACCCCTGGCCAGTGTTGGCGGCTGGATCCTCTATCCAGCGCGGCAAAAACGGTACAGCAGGGCACAAAAAGGGGGCATGGGGGTACGACCCTGCGGCCCTGCATATACGTAATCCCTTCTGAAAATTATGTCAAAAATTTATGAGGCTAATAACCTGATCTTTGTGTTGTATCGGGACATAAACTTCGTAAAAAGCCTTATCCATCTGATTGTACACATCAATCTTGTATTGTTCTGGACCGACCTGTACACCTCCGACAATACAGAGGAACGTAATAAGGCTGCAGTACATTT
>Ga0208793_1000339_pt1 | contig 32591 bp, 58 predicted proteins | sample 17_taG_FD_184092 | JGI IMG/M metagenome (GOLD analysis project Ga0208793, IMG submission 184092) | Marine viral communities from the Subarctic Pacific Ocean - 17_ETSP_OMZ_AT15314 metaG (SPAdes) (version 2) | ecosystem: Environmental > Aquatic > Marine > Oceanic | place: Pacific Ocean | collected... | reverse complement strand
TTCGTTATCAAAAAGGAGACCAGCAAACAATACACAACCATAGAAGTTGGGGGTTTACTGGTATTCTTTATGTTGATTTTGACCCTAAAGTTCATACTCCCACTTGTTTTGTAGCACCCTGGCAAGACCCAAGAACTGATACCACATCATTAGCATATCCACAGAATGTAAAGGAGGGAACCTTCATTATCTCTCCATCATATACTTTACATTTTGTTCATCCTAATCAGGTAAGAAAGCACAGAACTATTATATCCTTTGACTTATTGCCAGAACTACCCGATCATCAATCAGTATAAATAACTGAAAAAGTGGATAAGAATGTCTAAGGTTAGGGCAGACAACTTTACAAATAGAGCAGCAGATGGCGCTCCCACTTTCACCAATGGTGTTAGCGTCACTGGAGTTATTACAGCAACTTCTGGTTCTTTCAGCGGAAACGTCTCCGTTGGAGGAACTTTAACATATGAAGACGTAAAAAATATAGATTCAGTTGGTGTCATCACAGCACGATCAGGTATCAGAGTTGGTGCTGGGCAAAGTGTTGGTTCTGATGGTGATGCAGTAGTTTATTATGGTGACGGATCAAATCTCACCAACTTACCTGCTGCTGGACTTAATGAACAACAAGTAACCTTGCTCGGTTGGTTAACTGTAGCAGGTTGATAAATAACTAAAAAGAAATAAAATGGCATTCAGTAACGGAAAACTTAGCAATGTTATTACAATTAATCCTGGCAGCACAGTAGGGATTATTACCGTTGCTTCGTCTAAAAAAGTTTATATTAGATCAATTGCAGCATGTGATGTTATTGGGGCAGGTGCTACTGCTCAAGTATTTGTAGTTCAAAATGGTGGAACTGTTGGTAATGGAACTAAAATGTTTGATATAACTCTGGCAGCAAAAGACACTGCTCTTATTGAACCGATATATCCAATTGTTCTTGATACTGATGGAGATAAGTTAAGTGTAACTGCTATTGGTAGCACAGTTAATATTCTGATAACTGGCGATAAGGAGGCATGATATGGCACCATTTAAATCTATAGCAGGTAGAAACCTGGGCAAATTAATTAAATCTTATGTTACAGTTAATATTGGAGGAACTATCACTGAACCGCCGAAACCTCTTATTATAGGTCCTATTACAGCAACTGGGGGAAATAAATATACCCCAGGAAATGGTTTTATATATCATGCTTTCACTAATAGCATGAACACCACTCCAGATGGTGTTTTTACACAAACTGCAGGCGGTGCTACAGTTAATATATTAATTGTTGCCGGCGGTGGTGGCGGCGGTGGTGGATATTATGCTGGCGGTGGTGGTGGTGGTGGCATTCTTGCAGGAACCCTTTTAAAGCATCAACCAGGAACATATACTATCTCCGTAGGTGCTGGTGGTAATGCTGGAGAAGGTGCCTCAGGAAATGCTACAGATGGAGGAAATAGTATTTTTGATACAGTAACTGCTCTTGGTGGTGGATATGGTGGATCTGGTCCCAGAGTCCCAGATCAAGATGGAGGACCTGGTGGATCTGGTGGTGGTGCCAGTTATTATAGTAACCCAGGAGTTGGAGCAGCAACAAATCAACCCGCACCTAGTGATTACACATCTTACGGAAATGATGCTGGAGCGTCGCGCCAAGGCAGCCCCACCGTTGTTGGTGCTGGTGGTGGTGGAGCAGGAGCTGCGGGTGTTGGCATGCCTGCTGGCGATGGTCAATCTTTCCCAATTTGGCCCAGTTCGGTTATTCCCATATTAACTCCACTCAATCCTGTAATGGGCGCATCCAATAATACATATGGTGGCGGTGGCGGTGGCGCACCAACTGGAACTGCTGGTGAAGGTGGTGGAGCTGCTGGAGGCGGCGGTGCTGATGGTTCGGACTACTTAGGAGGTGGTGGTGGTAGTTCAGCAACACCGTCATCACCAGGTAATGGTGGTGATGGCGGTGATGGTATTGTCCTAATCAGGTATAGTGCAACATAATATTGCTAGACATTCATTACCCACATAAGCACTTTTAAATCTGCAGGAGACTTATCAATTTCAGAGTGTTTCGTCAACTAAATAACTAAAAATATAAACAAATGTCTAGAGTAAGAGCAGACAGATATGTAGATAAAGGAGGAAGTGGATCTCCTCTATTTCCTAACGGTGTTAGAGTTACCGGAGTTGCTACTGCTACTACATTTGATGGTAATGTAACAGGCACCACAGGAACCTTTAGTGGAAATGTATCAGTTGGTGGAACACTAACTTGTGAAGATGTAACTAGTATTGATTCTGTTGGTGTTGTAACAGCACGAACTGGTATTAAAGTTCTTGCTGGTGGTATTAATGCTGTAGGCATATCAACACTCTCTGGATCTACCTTTTTTACTGGTGGACTTGCTGAGAAATATGAAAACGCAGGAACAACTCTTGGATCACAACCAAATAATCCATTATCAGATGGTAATGTAATTCTATTCACTGGTAATGAGTCTAGTGCTACTCTTACAATTAACTTCACTGGTGTTCATTCTACATTATTAAATGGTGAAACTGCTTCCTTTACTGCTATCATCACACCAAATGGAACTGGTATAATTACCATAGCACAAGTTGATGGGCAGGCAATAACAATTAAATGGTCTGGCGGTTCAGCACCTAGTGCTGGTGCTTCTGGACAAGACATATATACATTCCAAATTCTAAAAACTTGGAACAGGAGTATCAGATTATACCATATTTGGTGCTGCTGTTAACTACGCTTGATATGAGGTAGATAAATGTTTAATTGGAATAAAAAAGAAAAACCACTTTTAGGACTACAAGGTTCGGGGGGGTGGACCTGGAATTGTAATAGTCAGATACGCGGTATGATGCTATAATATAGTCAATATAGTTTTTATTATGAGAATACTCTCCTTTTTTATAGGACATGATGCATCTGCAACCATCCTAGAAAACGGGAGAGTTTCTTTTTATCTGTCTGCGGAAAGAATTACCAGAAAAAAGCATTGTGATAGAATTATCCATGTGCTTAAATATCTACACAAACATGGACACACAAAATTTGATGTTGTCTTAGTTAACTTATATCGTCTTGATGATAGAAAGTTTGAAGATCCTCTTAGAAAATTATTTAAAGAAGAGTTTCAAATTAAAAGAATAGAATTTGATTATGAAAGACATCACATCTACCATGCATATAGTGGTTTCTATAACTCAAAGTTTAAGGATGCACTTTGCATAGTATTAGATGGTCACGGATCTTCTGTGTCGAGAGATGGAAAACTGCATACTGAAATTGAAAGTGTCTATTATGCGAACAAGAAAGATATAGTAGAAGTGTCTAAAAGATATTCTCTCACACCAGGTGATAATCAACCAATCAGTGTTGCCTATCAATTTGAGCAACTATCAAGAAAGATTGGGTGGGATTGGTATGGTGCGGGTAAAATTATGGGTCTTGCACAATACGAAGGTTATGAGAATAAACTGGACAAGGAGTGGTTAAAACATCTTGATCAGTGTAGTGATGTTCAAAGATCTACACAAGAAGAAGTTATCTCTTTAATTCAAAATAGTATTCAGAAGTATGACACAAAGAATATTGTATTGTCTGGTGGTTATGGATTGAACTGTGTAGCAAACTATGAGTATCTAAAGCATTTCCCTGATTATAACTTTTACATTGACCCAGTATGTTTTGATGCAGGTATTTCAATAGGTCAAGCATATTATCATGCAAAGAACCCCAAACCAATGCAGAACTTCTATGTTGGTTTAAGTGAAAAAAGATATAATCTAGATGGATTGAATCACAGAAGAGTATCTTACTCTGATGTTGCTGATCTATTATGTAATGGTGAAGTAGTTGCTATGTTTCAGGGTAGGTCAGAAGCAGGACAAAGAGCATTAGGAAATAGATCGTTGTTGTTTGACCCAAGAGTTGAAAATGGTAGAGATATTGTAAATAAAATTAAACAAAGAGAATCATTCAGACCTTTTGCCGGGACAGTTTTACTAGAAGATGCTAATGAATGGTTTGATATGAGAGGGCTCAAAGATTGCTCATATATGCAATATGCTGTTAAGGTGAAGAAGACTGGTATTGATTCAATCATGCATGTTGATAACACATGTAGGATACAGACTGTCACTAGGAAACAGAATAAGCACTTTTATAATCTCATAAATGCATTTAAGAATAAAACAAAGGTTCCCATCATATTGAACACATCATTTAATTTAGGAGGAGAACCCTTGGTTGAAACATTTGATGATGCCATCAGAACACTCAAGAAGAGTGATATTAATTATTTGTACTTACCTGAGATAGGAAAACTTATCAGTGTTTTGTTTTATAATATATCAAATATAAGGTGTTCTGTCAACTAAATAACTAAAAAGATAATAATGGCTTTATCTAACGCAGCACTTTTATCCAATATTGCATCATCTGATGCTTTAACGGTTGATAATACAAATGATAGGGTCGGCATTGCTTCAACTCTACCAACATCCACACTTGATGTAGCAGGTATCGTTAGCGCAACAGCATTTTATGGTGATGGGTCTAATCTTGATGGCGTAGCAAGTGCTGGGTTAGGCACTGCTATAAGTGAAACTGCCCCTGGTGATGTAATATATTTTACTGATGAAGTAATAAGCATCCCCAATACTATTACTGTTACCGTTCCTGAAAATGCCAAGGTAGGATACACACAATATCAAGAAGTAGTTGTAGAAACAGGTGCTGATTTCATTATTGATGATGGTGATGATTTCGTCCCTGATATTCTTGGACTTTCAACAGATGCTCAGGTTCCTGGAGTATTAGCAGGTGGTGGTGGTAGAATAAGAGCAGATAACTTCTCTGATAAGTCAGGAAATGGTGCTCCGAACTTCCCTAAAGGTATTGTTGTAAGTGGTATCATCACAGCAACATTGTTTGATCAAAATGTATCTGGTAGTATAACTGCTACTGGTAGCATCAGTGCTACTGGTAGCATCAGTGCTGGTTCGTCTATTACAGCAACTGCATTTCATGGTGATGGATCCACACTCACTAATATTAATATTCCGGCAGGATTTACTGAATTAGATGCCGCATTGTTCAACTAAATAACTAAAAAGATATACCAATGGGACTCAAAAGAACTAAACTATTAGGAATTCAGTCAATTACAGGAATTGCAACTGTTGGTATTTTGACTGTTGGAACCACGCAAACTGCTGGTGGAGTTGGTATTGCATCAACCACATACCTGAGAGGTGTGGTAATGCATAATACTGGAGCAGGAAAAGCGACTTCATCACTTTATGTGTATCCTGCTTCTGAGGCAGTAACTGGGGTAGGAAAGACTGCATATAGATTAGTAAAAGTTGATTTACTTACTAATGAAACATTCTTCTATGAGATGAACTACCCATTGGTTCTGGTAAATCAAGAAAAGATTGTTGTAGAAGTTACAGCACCAGCAAGTGGAGGATTAGGTATTGGTAGTGCTATCAACTATCAAATCCTTGGTGATACGGATATCTGAGGTAATTAACAATGGGAGTAAGATCTACTGGTAGTCATCCAACAACAACGAGTGCAGATGGACACTTGTTGAGGTATTATAGAGAAGACATGGGTGTAGGTGGCGGAGCAAAAGAATTATTTTCAAGTTCTGGAGGTACTGTATTTACTATTGGTGACTATAAATATCATGTTTTTGCAAGCGGAACAGATAATTTTGTTGGTACAAATATTCAGGGAGTCACTGTTGATGTTTTAGCTGTTGGCGGTGGTGGTGCTGGATCTCCCTCCATGGGTGCCGGTGGTGGTGGTGGTGGACTAGTATATCATGAATCTGCTGACGGTGGAATTTTTACCGGTACTACCATCATCACTGTAGGGGGAGGTGGTTCTAAAATCCCTGGTTCACCAGCTACTGGAGCTCCTGGTAATAATGGAGCTGATACTACTATAGGATCTCTTTATACTGCTATGGGTGGTGGTGGCGCAGGTAGATACTCTACTACTGTCAATCCCGAGGATTCTAGTCCCCATATCACCTATCCTGCTCCCACAGCAGTTACAACTCCATCACCCTTTGGTGTAGCCCATGGTAATAGAGGTGGTTCTGGTGGTGGTGGAGGAGGTTCTGGTGCGAGTCCAGGCGGAATAGGTGGCGCTTCTTTGCAAACTACTTATGCACCACTTCCAGCCAATTCAAGAACTTATGGTTTTGGATTTGACGGAGGAACAACAGTAGGTTATGACTCACCTAATAAGTATAGTCGTGCTGGTGGTGGTGGTGCTGGCGGCGTTGGTGGAAGCAATAGGTCTGATCCTCTTGGACCTGGACTAGAATCTTGGGGTTGGGGTGGTGATGGAAAAAGTCTTCCTGCTTCATTTATGGATCCAGGGTTTCCAGCTCCTGTTATTGCAGCACTAGGTGGAGTTCCAACAGCAAGTCCAGAATGGGCTTATTTTGCTGGTGGTGGTGGAGCAGGTTCTAACGGAGGACCCGCAACCAGTGGTGCTGATAGTAATGGAAAAAATAGGGGTGGTTTAGGAAATAATACTGGACCAGCTTCTACATATGAATATGGATATGGAAGTCATACAGGTAGTGGTGTGAATGGATGCCCTGGACGAGGTGGCGGCGGCGGCGGAGGAAGATGGAGCACAAGTGAAGGAGGTTCTGGTGGCGGTGGTTGTGTTATTATTAGGATTTTACTAGTTGGATAAGACACTTTAAGAACTGTCCACTCAAGACCCTGCAGGCAACTGTGGGGTCTTATAGTAGGTACATACAAGACACAGGGGGCATGACCACCACACACAAACTCGTCTTTATTGCATCTTTTATATGGATGATGCAGTGGGGAACCCGTGTAACTTCGCTTGCTATTAATGCATTGTATTGAAATCATCCCTGAGACCTCTATAAGCGCCTGTGCTGGTGTTTTAGAATGGTTTCTTATGGAATACCTGTCTGACCACGGATTAGACCTTACAGTTGAGCATAAAGACCTCTCAAAAGAGGGTGTAACTGGATGGTGTCTTAAGACAGGAGGAGGTGAGTTTACTATTCAAATTCATCAGGGTCTCACTGGTGATGAGTACACTAAAACCCTGTTACATGAGTTGTATCATGTGTATCAACATCTCAACGGTATGCCTCAGTGTGAGATGTGTGCCTATATGAGTGAAGACCAGAACCTTGACAAATTAGTCAATCACCAATAGACTAGGTTTGTCGCCTTTGAAGATCAAGTTCTAGATTACTAAATCAATGAAGACCAAATTCGTCACTGTAAAACCCAAAACATCCAAAGCAAAGAATCGTTTTGCTAATCTGATGGATGATCTACATTCGTGTAGAGTAGAACAAGAAGATCAGGAGAAGATGTTCCTTGCTTCAATCTCTGGAAGGTACTTCTTCTGGATGTCTAAAGAAAATGATCAAAACTGGGAGATTATCAAATGACCATTTCATACAACAAGACCTGGGAAGTGATGAACAGTTTGGAGGAATCATTCAACCGTATCACAACAATTGAATCTATGATTGAGGATTTGGTTGAAGCAGTTGATACACAAGATGAAATGGCGATTGTCAACATTAGTCATGCACTTAATGCTTTTATGCCTGTCTATTGTGCTCAGTACCAAAAGGCATCTCAACGTGCTTGGAACAATACAGTAGGAGAGGTCTACAAAATTGATAATCCTTACCGTGTTTCAGAATATGAAGTACCGTCTGAAGCAATGCTTAAATATGATGAAACCACCACAAAATCATTGTATGATGGTATCGACCTCGATCTCTCTTAAATCCTATGACTCTTCCTACAAACCAACCAATCAAAGAGGAAGAGGTTATTTCTATCCGCAAAGCAGTTCAGGATGTAGACATTCGTGCCGTACATCCTGATAAACTTGAAACTTTTGCTGCTGACCTTGTAAACAAACTGAAAAATGAGTATCAACCGAAAACTTGAAGAAATCGAACCATGTGATTTTGATGACTTCCTCAAAGAATGTGAAGAAAAAGCAAAAGAACTTGGAGTTAATCTTGATTACTACCTTGAAGAGTTTGTTTAATGAGTATGACTGACGAAGAAGTTTTGACCATTGCCATTATGCAGGTGGACAATTTAGTCACTTTGCTGGATGGTAATCCATATAAGAACTATCTCTACAATCATTTGTCTCCAATCAAATATGAGTTGGATAGGCAGTTGACTAATTTAGTCACAACTGCTAAAATGGAAACACAAACCAAGAAGGAGTAATGAAGTACTATTACAGTGTAGAACATTTTGTTCCATTTCCTCAATCAGAATATGGAGGTCTATGGAATGTCATTGCTGAAAGTGATGAGCAATGTTTTGATATTATTGTTTGTGAAGACGATGATCTAAACATTGGATGCTATGGTAAACTAAGAGAGAATATTACAAGAGCATCTAAATATGCTTTACTAGACTCTACTGAGTCTAGATTAGTCACGAACTTCATTACTTAAACAAAATGACTGTCGAAAAAGACCCAAACGATAAGTATTCTGATTTCAAAGTCGATCTTCACTGCAATGAGACTCACTCAGAAGATGAGTGGGATTCAGAGCATGATGGCAAGATTGCTGACTGGCATAATAGACATCAAGATAAAGAACTAGACAAGTTCTGTGATGATCATCCAGGTTCTCCAATGTGTAAAGTGTTTGACCTATGAATGAATATCAATCCAGAGCACTTGATCTTATGATTGAGAGTATTCTCAAACCTGATAGTAAACTTCGTGGGTGTGCTTACAATCAGTTCTGTGAAAAAGAATTGATGGGTTGGAGAGAACTCATGCTCGATACACTATATCATTATAAGAAAACTGGTGAAGTACCTACTCAAGTTCCAACAATCGAAGAAAAAAACATCCCATTTCTCTCAACAGGAAGCGATCTTTTATAATCTTGAGGATGCTATGTGGTATGAACAGTTAGTTCTATCACAAGGAGCAAAAAACACACAAATCCGACCTCTTTAATCATGGAATTCCCTCACAAAGCACCAAAGGGTTATGAATACTGGACAGAAGACTTTACTAAAACAACTGTCCGAATATGGATTCGTAATCTAGGTTCATTTGCATATACTGAAGGAAGGTATCCGTCTAGTGTATGGGGATTCTATAATCGTCGGACAAAAAAATATCATGCTCCTATCAATTTCAAAAGACGTGGTGATGTGGTAAATATTGATGATACCACACCTTACTCTGCAATGCAGTTGAACTTAACTCCATTAGAAAGAGCATTTCTATGAAAGAACTAGACCCATCTCGAATAACGATTGATACTCCATCAAAACTATTCGCATATGAAAGAATGTCGAGAGACATTGATAATTGTGATGATATTGAAGTCCTAAAAGAAGCACTCCGTTGTTATGTCAAACTCTATTTCAAGCAACAAGAAGTCCTCAAACTCATTGGAGTCCCAGAGTCAGACTGAATATATTCCAAAGATTAATGATTATGTTATTTGGACACGATCAACAGGATCAGTTGATCAGGGGTGGGTATATTTTGTAGATGAGGAATATTTTACCATTGAGGTTGGTGTAAAACAGAAACCACATTGTGAGTATTCAAGAAATATTTTACACTGTAATGAGCATACTCTTGTATTGTGCCATAAGTGCTATTGGAATCAAATTGAATATATACGTTCAAGAAAAACAATTTATGACGACTAATGAAACATTTATTACTTGCGCTGTTATTTGCAGCAACTCCAGTTTTTGCTGCTGACAATAAAATAACTAAAGGATACAACTCCATGGATTCTATGGGTTGTATGTTATTAGGTGAATGCACTGATGGTGTAGAAAAAGTATATTCTATGCTTGATATTTCATCTCAGTATCCTAATACAGAAGAATTTACCGGTGTTACTGGTGAGTTTCATAATATGATTCATTCACTCAATCAAGTTGGCGTGAATGTATTCCTTGCTGACAGTAAGTATTTTCCAGCAGGACATCGTGGTGTATATCACACTGTATCTAATAACTTCTTCCTGAATAAGGATTACATGGGACAACCTAATGTTCTCATGATGGTAATGCGTCACGAAGGATGGCACGCAGCACAAGATTGTATGGCAGGTACAATTGATAATAGTTTGATTGCTATTATTAAACCAGAGGATGAAGTTCCTATGATCTGGCGTGTAATGGCAGAGCGTACTTATCCTAAGTCTGCTGTACCTTGGGAAGCAGAAGCAGGGTGGGCAGGTAGAACTGAGAACATGACAATGAATGCTCTAGCAGCATGTGCTGGTGGTAAAATGTGGGAAGTTTATGAACCCACTGCCCTTACTAGAAAATATTTGGTAGACTTCGGATATATTAAAGACTAAAATATCCATGTGGAGAATATGGGCGAAGGCACTTGGTCAAAAAGATGGTAGAGATGTAAAAGAAGCGGATAAGATTGCCATTATCCGCACTTTTATTATGATTCAATTGATTATAACTAACTTCTTTATTATTGCTGGTAATGTTAAAAATCTTTGGTTTGACAGTAAAAGCACAAAATGTAGCGCAATAAGCATAAATAAGAACACTGTGCCACCCAATAAAGTGGTATGGTTCTATTGACTTCTGTATGGAAATATCTTACTATATTAAAGTAGTTCAGGAGTTCACCAATGCCTTTCGCTTTCGTTCCGCAAAAAACTAAATATCGTGTGACGCTAGAGTTGGATGTGATGGATGATTTCAATCCACACAATATCAACTGGGAAAAGTGTCTAGACATTCAAGGTGGTGAAAAAGTAACTCCATACATTGAAGATCTCAATGCCCCTGACGTTTGGTGATATTAGTCAGTGAGAGACTAAATATAATATATTAGTCTCTCCATCATGCCGTATTATCTTACTAAACCAAGCATAATTGAACCTACTAAAACCATGTATTATCATGGTGGCAATCGTTGGACTGATGAATCAGTTGGTAAAGTAACCTATTCATCAAGAGCAAAAGCAAATGCTGCTATTGCTAATCCAGATGGTAAAAATGGTGGATTCACCAATGTAACCGTGGTGACAGGGTAATGAAAACTTTTCAAGAGTTCATGAACGAAGTGTATGACCCCGAAGTTCAGGGTCGTTCACAAATAAGGAAGACAGGTGAAGGAGGTAGATTATATCCTTCCAAGAAGAAATCTGATCCTGAGAGACGCAGGATGAAAGCAACTGGTGGCGGTAAGCAAGAACCAGTACAATATAAAGACAGAAAAGATATTGGTACTCCTAAACCAAGATCACAAACACAGCAACAACCAACAAAAGAAAGAGGCAGTGCTGAAGTTAAACAATCCTATGCTGATAAAGTAAAAGCAGAAAGGAGAAAAGCAGCACAAGCAAGAGCAGCAGCAAAACAATCTGGTGGAACTACAACAACAGATAAACCTAAATCTAAAGATACTGAAAAGGCAGGAACTAAACTACTAAGTAAGAAGAAACCTGAGAAACCTGTATCACCTGATTATAAACCAGCAAAAGCGTCTGGTATGACACGTCAGGAGAGAATGAAGCAGCAACGTAAAGGTGAAACTATGTTGCGTGGTATCTTCAAGGACCAAGAAACTGCTAAGTATAAGAAAGAAACTGGTCAAAATCCTGATGCCAAAGGTAGAACCAAGATTATGGGTAGAGTTCACGCAAGAATGAAATGAAGACATTCCAAGAGTTTTTTAGCGAAGCAATTGAACAACAAACACAGACAAGTTACGGCAGTGGTTCTACACCACAGTCAGGAACTCAAGGTGGTTCAACTAAACCTTTCAGAGAAAGACCTAGACTTGGTTTAAGTTTAGGTTCTGGAGATAATAAAAAGAAAGGTAGGAAGGCAACGCCTAAAGAGAAGCAAAACATTGCCAAGAATGCTGGGCAAGAAGTAAAGAATGCTGGACAGAATACGGCAGGTTCTACACAATCAAGAAAACCTCAACCATATAGAAGTTCAAAACCTGCTGATAAATCATCCTCTAAGGGTGGTGCAATCGCAAAGGTAAGTAAACCTCAACCTGCTGTTAAAAGACCTGCTACAGCGTCTTTTAGACCCCAATTAGGTACAGCACAAAGACCTGATCTTATGAAAGGTAAGAAAGCATCTCCACAGTTAGGTTCATCTCCAGAACGTAAGAGTTTGAGTAGTTCACCTGTAAGAACTGCACTCAATGCTGCACCTCAACGCAAGGCACTTCCTGGTAGTTAAAGTTAGTAACCTCTAAAGTTCCTCTGTAGTGTAAGACACACGACAACATGAACAACTCTTCACAAGTGCTCCGCGAACTTCAGGAACTGCGTAAGGTATGGCGCACACAAAACTTCTCTTATACTAAAGAGCAGCAGTCACGTTATACTGAACTGACTGAACTTCGTCGTGCATTTGTAACATATTGGAAGGAGAATAACCTTGTTTGGGTTGGTCCTTCTAACGTAGGCAAAGCATCAACTGAAGCACCTGCTGCTTGACATATTCATGGACAAAATTGATACTCAAGGCATGAGTTTGCCTGGTAGTGGTAACTTTATCTCAAATCGAAAGTTTCCCCCTATGCCTGTAAAGAAACGTACTATCTTCACACCAGAAGAACGTCAGGAACTCAAGGACATTATCAATGAGACACTTAACGAGAGGGACAATCATGGCGCATGAGTATGATTTGACAGAACAATCTGACCTTGATATGTTAGATGAGGTTGATGGTGAGTATTACAATTGGGACCAGAATCACTCTGGTTATTTGTGGTTGACTGATGAATGCTTGAAGAAATATGGATTATCAGAGGAAGATGTTGAAGCAATTGATTGGGATATTTGGAATGATGATGAAGATTTAGAGATGAGAGATAAGGGATTTAAGTGGGACTTTTACATCTCACAATATGCCTCAGTACATGATAAGGATGGAAAGTATCTTCGTGATTGTACTTATGAAGATTGGGAAGTATGTAAAGCAAATGGCATCAAAGAAGAAATGTTATCTGACCCAGGTTGTGAGATTATGGGATGGTGTAACGGATAATATACTTTTATCTTTATTCTCTTTACTAACTAACAAAAATGTATTACGATTGTTCTGGTGCTTGGATTGACTCACGCGGTCGCCGTCACAACTTCAACATAGAATCTGACCGCTCTGAACGTTCTTTCATTGAAGATTTGGTGGAATCAATGTATCCTGCCGAAAAGGTTATTATTAACTCTGTGCGTCCAATCTGTGACTAATAAAGTTAGTAACCTCTAAAACTCCTCTATAGTATGAGCACTTCTGATCTTATGACATTTGATTTTGAAACAGAGTATCACTGGGGTGCTCTTATGGTAAAACTTGTTCCTATGTTTTGTATGGATGTTTACAAAGCATCCGATGATGAATTAGTATGGGTCTTTGATGTGAATAACCCTAAGAATGGTTATCATGTCCCTGCTCGCAATCTCTCCACCTATTCTTATTGATTATGTACTCAAAAGATCTTGAAAAAAGAATAGATTCTTTACTGATCAATAGAGGGATCAAAGGTCATGTTGCTGCTGATAGGTTTCGTCAAGATTTTAAGGCATATCTTTGTTATTTTGATGTAGTTACTGATGGTGATGCCGAGAATACTCTCTCCTTACTTGAAGATGAAAGTAATCTTACAAGCACTGATATTTTAGGCACTAATTTTCGTAAGTCATTGTGGGATTTAGTGCCAGAAAAACTGAAGGGAGATATTATATTTCCTCTTCTCTTTGAAGTCTTATTGTCAAACAAAGGAAAGGGTATTGGCAAGGGTGAGTTGATTCTTCCTCTTATTTTTTCTGATTACCAGTTTTCTGTCAATAATGATGGTAGATATGGTGCTAATAGAAAATCTGAGTTGAAAGATAATGGTGCAAGTCTAAAACCTATTAAAACTGGTGTTACTGATAAGGGTTTAGTTGATAAACTGAATGATAAGTATTTTAAAGGACATGCACCAGGATATAAAGATGCTAAAAAGTTCTCCGAACATGTAAAGTCAGTTGAAAAACCTGAAGTTTATTTTGATTACTTCAGTGAACTTTATCCTGGTTGTGATATTACTCAACTTGTTGAAGATGTAAAGAAGAACTACAAAGATCCTGTAAAGTTCAATACTGCTGTCGGAAAGTTTGCCCTAAAGCAGTACAAAGAAGTTGACAAATGGGATAATATCATGTATATCAAAGATAAGACGATGGAAATTGTCAATATAGCAGATCCATCTAATATTGATAGTCTCAATCTAAAGTTTACTCCAAAGTTCAAACGTGGTGGTGATACTCAAGCGATTGCTGATGGATATGTTAATGTAAATATCTAATGGTTGACAACTAATCAAACTAGTTGTATAATTAAAAATGTCAACGCAGTTAGTAAGCATTTGCCCAATAACTGTCTTAACAACTAATGTAATCATGAACGCACAAACTTTTGTAGAGACTGCTGTCTCTGCGGCACAGGAAACTTATGCAAACAATCCAGAGAAAAATAATAACTGGGATTGTTTTTACACAGTAACTCTTCCTAACAAAGCAGCACTGGATGTGCTATTTGCACAGGATGATAATACTCACTCTGGATTTTTGATTGACGAAGGTCCAAAAGAGAGAAGATATGAAACCTATGATGAAGATGGAGAAATGACATCGTGGGCATCTGATTTATATTCTTCTCACAATAAAAATGGATATGTAAAGGGTATTGGCAATGTGGTGCATATTGGTGCCAATGTTGAAGAACTTAAAAAACTTAATAACTCTGGAGAAGTAGTTCGATATTATCCTGTTTGGGCACTTTGTTTGATAAACTACCATCGTCGAAGAAGTCTTTACTTCTCTGAACAGTTTGCAAAATTTAGACCGACTGATAGCATCACTTTTAATTTTTATCTTTGGAAACCTGATTCTCAAGCAACTGAGTATCAAGAATTATATGATTTGTTTGATGCTTCTTCATCAGTAGATAATAATAAGTGTAAAGCACAAGGAATCATTAATTTTGTTGGTCTTAAAAAGTATCTTTCTCAGAAGTATTTTGTAGAAGCAAAGTTTACAACTGCTTTGAAACATCTTTGGAAAGTTTTCTATTGTATTAATAAGAAGAAGTATGATGCAACTGAAGCAATCATGCTTTTTAGGGATGAAATTAAGTGGTGCGACTCGTTAAAACTTAATAATATTTTTTCTGTAAATAAGGAAAATCCTCATACTGGACCTTACTTTGAAGCAGTAATGCTTGCCACTAAAAAGTATGGGGTTGGTAATGAAACTTTGAAGAAAGTTCTAAAGTCTATTGATGCTGAGTTTGGCAAAGTAAATCAAGAAGCATGTGATTACTGGTGCGAACTTTTTAGTATTGATCGAAATGTTCTTTCTAAGAAGAATCAAAAGTTTTCTGTCGTAGATAAAAGAAACTGGAAAACTTGGGTTTTTTCTGGAAGCACATGGTTAGCACTAGAATCAAGGGGATTGCATCACTTTCGTGGTGATTATTCTTTTACAGATAGTGTTTTTAATCAATTTTCTGAACTCACTACTGAAAAAGGTAGAGCATATCAAATTTCAGATAAACCTAATCAACAAGAAAGATACGTTTCTATTATTCTTGGTTACATCGATAAAATGATGAACTGCTCATTTGTTGATGCTGAAGTAAAGCAGATTTCAGAGTCCGATGTTGAATATCTTGGAGATCTTTGTTATAATGATGCTAAGAAATCTCCCGATAGAAAATATAGCATCATGCGAACAACTTGCGATGAAGTGAGAGACTGAATGAAACCTCTGTTTATCTGGGCAGGTGGTAAGACAAAGGTGCTAAAACATTATGCACCTTTTATGCCATCTTCCTTTGAAACTTACTATGAACCATTCTTTGGTGGTGGGGCAATGTTTGTCTATGTGATGAACACCTACCAACCAAAGAATGCTGTGATTAATGACATCAACTCTGATGTTGTTAACATCTACAAAGCAATCAAGACTAACCTGACAGAGTTTCAACAACGTCTGGATAGTCTTGAATCTCAGTATCTACCACTGAGCAAAGATGATCGTAAGAAGTTTTACTTTGACATCAGACATCTTCACGGTTGGGAGTATAAAGAATGGAACAAGACATTTGAGGCAGCAACATTATATTTCCTGATGAAGACTGGGTTCAATGGTATCTACCAACTGAACAAGAATACCAACGGAAGGTATGGAACTCCTGCTGGATTGTTGAATCAGAAGGATAAAGTTTATGATCGTGGTGTATTGAACTGGTGGCACAATGCACTTCAGAATGTAACTATCAAGACAGGAGATTGGAAAGATTCAGTGAATAATGATCCGAATGGATTTTTCTTCTTTGATCCTCCCTATCGTGATAGTTTTGCTGATTATGGCAATGGATTTGGTGATGATGCACTGTCAGACCTTCTTGACTTTGCCGATATGCAAAATTTAGTTTTTGTTGCTAACCGTGCTGATGATGACTGGTTTGATAATCAATCAAGGTCAATGAATGTCCATTACTTTAATATCACTTACACTGCGGGACGTAGAAAGAAAACAGAAGCAGGATATGAAGCAAAGAAAGCAAGAGAGATATTGTTATACAAGACCAAGAATCATTTTATATAATTGTTAGTAACCTCTAAAACTCCCTTATAATACAGCAACGAACTTAATGACCGTAAGTCTTCGCCCTCACCAGCAAGATGCACTTAATGCACTACAAACCAATTCTATTGGTCAATGTATCTTTCCCACTGGTGGTGGTAAGACATTGGTCGCAATTATGGATGCGGTAAAGAGATTTGAAGTCTCTAGTCCTCGCACCATTGTTGTTGTGTGTCCTCGCATTTTGTTAGTCGAGCAACTCTCCAACGATTTTCTTGAGCAGGTAACTAATGCTAACGTCCTCCATGTTCATAGTGGTGAGACTAAGCATTTCAAAACTACAAAGACTGATCGTATTAAACTGTTTGTTGATATGTGTCAAACAGTGCGTGAGCATGTTATCATCTTCACCACATATCACTCTTTGCATCGTATTGTAGACGCAAACATTGATGTTGATACGATTTACTTTGACGAAGCACATAATAGTGTCCAACGTAACTTTCATGAGTCTGTAAAGTATTTCTCTCGTCGTGCTGATCGTTGCTACTATTTCACAGCAACACGCAAGACCTCGGTGACTATCAAGAAACCAGGAATGAACGATAGAGAAGTCTATGGGGACATCATATCTAAAGTTTCTGCACCTAATCTTGTTCAGGGTGGATATATCTTGCCACCTAAAGTCAAGGTGATTCAGATGGGCAAGCACGACAAAAAGAGTCTGACTCCACACATTGAAAGCAACAATGTGTTGGAAACTATTGATCAAATCAGTATCAAGAAGATTCTTGTTTGTGTCAAGACTAGCAGACAACTTATCAATCTGTTTCAGACAGATTTTGCTGATGACCTCAAAGAGCGTGGATACTCTTACCTCTATATCACATCCAAGACTGGTGCGATTGTTGATGGTAAGAAAGTATCTCGTGAGAAATTCTTTGAAGTTCTCAATGCTTGGGGCAAAGATACTAACAAGAAGTTTGTTGTACTTCATCGCTCTATTCTGTCTGAGGGTATCAACGTCAGTGAGTTGGAAGCAGTCATTTTCCTACGCAACATGGATGTGATTGAGATGACTCAGACTGTGGGTCGTGTAATACGTTGTGGAAGCGATTCTAAGACCTTTGGGATGCTCTGTGTGCCTGTTTACAGCAATGTGGGTATATCCACCGAGAAAGCATTGCAAAGGGTTGTAGACATCGTTTTTGAAAAGGGTGAAGTTCTTGATAGTGTGGTGCGCCGATGAAGATAACATATACCAAGACAAGTTTGCTTGATGCTAAACCATACGAGGAAGGATTCATCATTGGAAACTATGATGACCCTATGATGTATGCTGCTGTTCCTGTTGCTGGAAGCACAACTAAACTTGCTATTATTCATCAAGCAAATGTGATTAAGGTGAGTAGAAACAGACAATCAGCAATCGCCTTTATAGATAAACACAAGAAACGGAGAAAGAAATGAAAAAGTGTAGAACACTGCGCGAACTTGATACTTATGTAAAGGCATTAATTCGTAAGCACGGTGATACTGGACCATGTGCAGCATGGGTAATAACGAACGATGATTTATTGACCGAAGATGATAATAGTGACAAAGAGGTAATACTTGCTGCTAATGAAGCAAAAATGGTTCTAACAGAGATTAACTCTAGTGACCATGATTATATCGTTGATGAAATATTAAGAGTTGTTGATAATGAACTATCAACGAGAGGATTCTAGGGTATTATTGTTAGTAACCTCTAAAGTTCCCCTGTAGTATGAATAACACTACAAACAACCCTTACGTCGAAAACCTAGTCTCTATGGGTTATGATCGACAAGACTGCGAAGTTGCGTCAACAATGTTTCAAAAGAAAACTTTTCCATGTGTGATCCATGGTCGCACATTTGAGACTGAAGAACAGTATTATGCTGAACTTCATGAATATATGAACGGAATGTGATTCAATTATTATTAGTAACCTCTAAACTTCCTCTATAGTATGCCTAACACTCACCTAGAACACGCAGAAGACACCATTTTGACTGGTGATCTTTCTATTTTTGATGCACTTTATAGCAATGCTTATCATATTAGTTTGAAGATGGATGGTGCTCCTGCTGTTGTATGGGGGACTAATCCTGCTAATGGTAAGTTTTTTGTTTGCACCAAAGCAGCATTTAACAAGAAAAAGATTCGACTATGTTATACAACAGAGGACATCTTTACACACTTTGGACATCAAGATGATGTTGCCGATATATTATATCTTATGCTGAAATATATGCCTCGCGTTGATGGTGTATATCAGGGTGATTTTCTTGGGTTTGGTAGAACAGAAGTATTTTCAAATAACACGCTAACATATATCTTCGGAGAGAAGATTTATCAGAAACTTGTCATCGCACCACACACAAAGTATTACATTGATGGCGAACTATGTGATGCTGCACCGCTTCCGATTCGTACAAACTTTGATGATACTCCACATGTCAAGTTTGTGATGCCAATTGTTGATCGTATTGCATCACAAATTGAACCGCCTATCATCAACACAGACACAGTAAAGTTTCTATCACCTAAGCAAGCAAATCGTGCGAAGCAAGCAATCAATCAGTTGATCAAGTCTGGTGTTGAGTTAGATGATGGAGTTCTCACAACTATCTTACGTTGTCCACATCTTACAAACTTATATCAGTGGGTGATAGAACTCAAAGAGGACGTGATTGATAGTATGATTGTATACTCTGACTTTGATACATTTCTTCCTGATGGTACACAAACTGTAGGAGAGGGTTTTGTATACTGGAGTGAGGAAGGTGCGATCAAGTTGGTGAACCGTACTGTCTTCAGTTATGTAAACTTCACAGAGGGCAAGTTCAATAGGTAATAAAGTTAGTAACCTCTAAAGATCCTCTATAGTGTAAGCACTTCTCAAACCACATGCAACTCACAAACAACGTCACCATCGTCGATTTCTTCCCTGAGGCATTCATTGCTGAGGCAGATGAAGTCAAAGGCATGAAAGTTGTCGTTAAGCGTTTTGTTAAGTGTGTCACCTTTCGTGTTAACGGACAGCAGTCTTATTCCACAGTGACAGCACTCACAGCACGTAATGAGTGGGCAGAGCGTATCGCTGGAGGCGCTACGGTTACTGACTACCACACCGACAAGATCCCTGCTAATGTATATCGTTCGATGGCATGTGTGGGGTGATTCCCCTCACTATCTAACCCCTTACTATCTAACATTATGCCTATCTGGAATTGCTACGGTTACGACAACAAAAAAGAAATGCACGATGTGCTCTCTTATATGAGAGAAACTGCTGCTGAAGCATATGCAAGATGCAAAGAATTACATCCAAACTTTGAGATTATTACAGTCAAACTTCGTCCTGAGTAACACCTACTCAACTCACACTAACTAACATCATGCTTTATTCTGTCATCGGTGGGTATCACTCCCAAAACGAAGATTTCAAATCAATGATGATTTTCAAGGATGAACTATCTGCGATTGAATATGCAAAGTATCTTGAATATGAGGATGGTTATGATTATACTCTAACCCAACTTCATGAAGTTAAAACTATTAAAAATCTTCATAAAAAACAAGGTTATCATCGTATTGTAACTGCTAAGTAACATCATGCTCAAAGGACAAGTTCTCAAAGTTGTTGGTCAAACTGCAACTGGCGTTGATCACAATCTAACACGATTACAGAAGTTTGAAGTATTTTGTCAGGTATGTGATGGATTACTTAAGGATGGAAGAATCAGCACTGCCAAACATTATGCCTGGACGAATATATTTTGATTATTGTTAGTAACCTCTAAAGTTCCCCTATAGTATGAACACAACTACAATCAACAGAAAAATGCTTCTCAACGACTCTGCTTTCGTAAATGCTCTTCAAGGGTTACAATCCTTTGTATTAGAGACAGGTGCCGACATTGATATGGCATATGACTGGGTTGCTGATCAAGCAGGAATTAAGTCTTTCTGTCATGATCCTGCTGCCTTTGATTGCTTCTACGATGTATTCATGGAGGCATCAAACTGAATCTAAAAGAACAACTTAACAATCTTACTATTTTCAAAACTATGAACACAGTTGAAATCAACAAATCAATCATGGAGTTAAACTTCAGAAAAGAGAAACTCAACACTGAGGTTGAGGACATTCAAGCACAAATTAACTTTCTTGCTTGTATGCGAGAACATCAAAAGATGAACGATGATGAACGTTCAGGGCAGACACTATTTGATCAAATGTTTGGAGGTTAATGAGATGATTGTATTAACTTGTGATGATCACGGTTGTGCCTATTCAATTGATAGTGAGGGCACACTATACTATACTCCACAATATAATGATGGAAGTATTAATGTAGAAGACTGGGATGAAGTTGATCATATGGCATTATTAGGAGAGGAAGATGATATTCAAGCATTAGTTGAGGAAGTTCATGAACAACTGATTGCTATGAGTAAATCAATCGGGGAGTATTATAAGGCATGAAGAAGTTACAAATCACGAAACATTTACAATCCGAAGGTTATCATTTAATACGACAGAAGACACATAAAGTATATTTTAATCCAGAACTTAACGAAAGGATAGTCACATCAAAGACACCATCTGATCGCTGTTCTTATAAGAATATTATACAGCAGATAGAAAGAATCAAGAGAAAGCATTATTGTTAGTAACCTCTAAAGATCCTCTATAGTGTAAGCACTTCAATCAATCATGAGAAACATCACCAAAGTCCAAGCATTAGAGCAGTTCCGATATAACTGGAAAGCATCAACTATGGGCACCAGTACAGCAACTGATAGGATCGCAAAAGCAGAGGCATGGGGTATCTTCACTGATGAACTTTGCAAAGAAGGTTATATCACCATGAAGAAATATGAGTCATGGTCTAACCCTTTCTGATTCAAATCACATCACAATCATCACAATCAACTATGAAACTTTCAACTGTATATTATCATCTCTCTCAGATGGAAACAGGTAATCAATGTGTTAAGTTCATTGATTTAATGGTGGAACACGGTTATCTAAAACTACTCTGATTCAAAAAATGTATTATACACTATCACAACTCAAGACAAGAATCAATAGTTTGATTGATTCACAAGGTGATGATTCTACCTGTGCTGCATTCATCTTTACAAAGGAAGATATAGTACAATATGATGATGAAGGTGATGAGATTGATTTATCATCAGACAAGTTTCTAGTTGATAACATTCTATCAGAACTAGGTGATCATGATTACATCTATTCTACGATTGGAGATATACTTGATGATTGCATAAAGGACGGTATTAAAGTTAGTAACCTCTAAAGTTCCTCTATAGTATAGACATCACTTCAAACCAACTATGAGAAAAATCGAATCCCAAATGTGTCAAGCAATCCAGTCAAATAAGAACTGGTCTAATGCTAATACAACAGTTCATTTCAATGAAGAAACAGGAACCTCAATCGTCCGTCTTCATGGTAACAAGATTGCAGAAGTCACTGATGATACGATGACAATCTTTGATGGTGGTTATCAATCAACTACAACAAAGTCTAGACTCAATGCACTTTGTTCTGAATTTTGTGAGAGAGGAGAAGGAGTCTTTCAAAAGAACTTTCAATGGTATGTAAGACTCTTCGTAGGTGCAATCAATGGAGAGAAAGTATTTAAGAACGAAACATTCACTAACGGATACATCTTTTCATGAGACTTATCTTCCTTGCTATCTTCATTATATTAGGTGCTAATCTAATGATTGATCTGTTAGATAGTAATCTTACAGAAACAATCAATGAAAGAAATGAAGCACTCGAAAGACTACTCAATCCACCCTCAAACGTAATCCAATGACTATCACTCAAACCGAAAAACTTGAAGGTCTTAAGCAACGTTATGCTGAGATGATTGTAGACGGGTTAGATATGAATGATTTGATCAATCTTGCTGTGGATAGTATTGTTGAAAACCTCAAAGGTTATGAAATGGATGACATCAAAGAAGAGGTGATTGATTGCTATGATACACAGACTTGGTTTGACTTGAATCCCTAAGTAACACCCTGAAAACACCCATAAATAGCATGTTTTCATTAAAAAAACGTTTATTAATGTTAATTTAAATGTATATGTGTGTTTTGTTTGTTTTCCACAACCCTGTTGAAAAGGTGGGGTTATATGTGGTTTAATCACTATAATCTGTGGAGAAACCCTTACTTAACCCTCTTGCTATTCATTACTTAAGTCCCTAGAAACCCTCATTCTTATTGTTACTTAAGTCCCTAGAAACCTGTGATCTTATTGTTGTCTTAGACCGCAGTATATCACACTTACTCTCAAAAGTCAACAGCGCCAGCAACATTTTTCCCCCACAGGACTGCACTTGACTCAGAGTCACATAGGTGCTACAATATAAGGGAAAGACTGAGAGGTAGTAACAGGGTATTAAAGTTAGTAACCTCTAAAGTTCCCCTATAGTGTAGGGACGCAATCAACACTATCTAACAACTAACACACAGTCCTAAGTATGACTTTAAACTACTTACTAACTCACATTTTTCTTCTTCATTATGACTCGCGAACTTCTTCTTGGTATGCTGTCTCAGGGTAACACTGGCGCAGAACTTCTGAGTATCCTCGATGTGATTGCCGATGAGGCACAATCTATCGCTAACTCAGAGGCATCAGAGGGAACACTTAACGCCATTGATTTCTGATACTATGTGAATCTTACAGTGCCCTCTTTGTTTGACACATAGGGGGCACATGTGCTATACTTACAGTGTTGTGAATTCGACAGTATTATGGCGGATTTATGATGGCGAAACGCGGAGCGTAGCGTACCCCTAAGGTAAGGTAAGGTTAATATAAAGGACCCCCCCTTCCTTAAAACGTTCTACTACCCTAACCTACAAAAGTGTGTACCCGTGAGTTCTATATAAAGCGACGATGTAAAAAAAAGTTATGATAAAATTTTCCCCAGAAAAAATTGGGACCAATAAAGTTTTTCACATATATCTAAAGAGTGATTGTGTAATGCATAATCTATCTGAGGATAAATTCAAAGAGAGTTGGGAGATCCTCAATACGATAGTTGGTTTTATGAAGACTGATTATAGTATTGAGGATTTAACATATGAGGCAGTAGAAGAAACCGCCCATGGAGCAGAGGAAAGTTCGTATTGACTTTCTCTACATAATACGTTAAAATACAGATTGAAATGGAGTGATTTAATTCCGATGGCAAAAGGATTTACAGTGAAGGCAAAGACGCCTGTGAAAGCATCAGAGGATTCCAAGGAAGAATGGGATTATGATGCAATCAAAGCAAGAATGAAAGGTAAGACGATTGTATTCTGTTTACCAGGGAGGGGATGTTCATATACGTTTATGAAGAACTTTGTCCAACTATGTTTTGACTTAGTACAGAACGGGATGAGCATTCAGATTTCACAGGACTATAGTTCTATGGTGAACTTTGCCCGATGTAAGTGTTTAGGCGCGAATGTATTGCGAGGTCCTAGTCAGATTCCATGGGATGGAAAGTTACAGTATGATTATCAGTTATGGATTGATAGTGATATTGTGTTTACCTCAGAGAAGTTCTGGCAGTTATGCGATATGGCAATTACTGAAGACGGCACAGAACGAGAGATTGTATCTGGGTGGTATTCTACAGAGGATGGTCGCACGACATCAGTAGCACACTGGTTAGATGAGGATGACTTCCGAAACAATGGAGGAGTTATGAATCATGAGATGGTTGATGGCATACAAAAACGGCGGAAACCCTTTACTGTAGATTATACAGGATTCGGATGGGTAATGATTAAGCACGGTGTCTTTGAGAGTCCAAAGATGACATATCCATGGTTTGCTCCTAAGATGCAGGTCTTTGAATCTGGTGCTGTACAAGATATGTGTGGTGAGGATGTCTCATTTTGTTTAGATGCTATTGAGGCAGGATTTAAGATTTGGTGTGATCCAAGGATTCGTGTGGGTCACGAAAAAATGCGGGTAATCTAAGAGTTATCATGGCAAATCAATTTCAAGTTGATCGTTCAGAAGAGTTTGCTTCAAAGATGACACTTATTACTGAAGTATCCAGTGATAAGTATTTGAAGCAACACCAAAGAAACCAAGAGGTAAAGAGAACCTTAGAATCACTTTATACTGATAGGAGCATTTAAGTTATGGCAAAGATTAGAAAGTCTCTATTGGGACAAACAATGATTGAGTCTCAACCTAAGAGGACTCGACAAGGAGCAGGAAAGCATACAAAGTATGCTGCTACGAGTCGTAATGGAAAACCAAAGCGTTATCGTGGTCAAGGGCGATAATATTACAAAGAGACCTTCGGGTCTCTTTTTTTGTCTAGATACATATGTGTAACATTAGAGTATGCTATGGCTTGTTTGATTACTAATCTACCGTCAGTAGAAGTATGGGTTCGTAAAGAATACTTAACTGATCATACGAGTGGATGGGGAGAATATGTAAAAGGTGTTTGGGTATCATGTAAAAGTATACCTGGTCGTGCATTTTATTTTGAAACTTATCTACCAGAATATGGTGCGATGTATGATAAGTTACCAATTAGTGCATTCTTATCGCAACCAAAAAAACCCGACCCCGACATGAATCTACAGAACTTACAGTTTTGGAACTGTATGGATTATGGTGTTGTAGCGATTCAAAAGCAGTTCATAGGGTCTATGGACTATGAACTGTATACAAGGGATCACGGGACCGTTAAGGGTACATACGTGTGTACTTTAGATAACTATCATCAGGACCCTGATATAGTTGATTATGCAACCAGTGAGAATCCAGCAGAGCATAAGTCTCATAATCTAATACAACTAGCAAATGGACAATATGCTTTGTATCCTAATAATAGAATGAGAATATATGATAATAGTCTTACACCAGCAGAACCAAAGAAACCTGACTTTAAAGTCTCTACTGAATACTATCAGGTTGAAAATGGTTATGACCGTATGGGACTAGGAGATCAGGAGTCATACTTCTGGAAAACACAACAAGACATTAAGAGAGGAAACAACGATGCCTGAGAATAACTTTTTAAGGGAGATTGCAAATGATGAACAGACTCCTAGACAACTTAAGAAAATTAATGAAGACGGACTTTTTGAAACAACTAATTGTTCTGACCCTGATCATCAGTGTACTTGTGGTTCTAAACCAGTAACATTAACTGAGGATTAAGCGTCTAAATAAGGTAGAATTCTTGTATTATTTTGCCAGTCCAAAGGAACAGTAAAGCATTTAAAGATTTAAGTGCGTCATTTAAAATCAATCCTCTTAAAATGGATTTGATTGAACTGACGAATGAGAATGCTATTGCTCGTTCTATTCGTAACTTGCTTCTTACAATACCTGGTGAAAAACCATTTAACCCTGCTTTAGGATCAAACATAAGCAATCTACTCTTTGGGCAGATTGATTCACGTACAGCATCAGCAATTCAAACTGAAATTGTAGATACTATTGAGTTGTTTGAACCAAGAGTAAAACTCATTGATGTCAAAGTCAAAGCAGATCCTGATAAGTATCGTTTTGATTGTAAGATACAATATATCATTGTTGGTATAGATGTACCGGCACAAGAACTCTCCGTTGCATTAGAACCCACTAGGTAAAATGCCCTTAGTAAATTTCAGCAATCTAGATTTTGAACAGATAAAGGTTTCCATAAAGGATTACCTCCGTGCAAACTCTAACTTCACCGATTATGATTTTGAGGGGTCAAACCTCTCAACAGTTATTGATGCGTTAGCATATAACACATATATTACTTCATACAATGCCAATATGGTAACGAATGAAGTATTCATTGATAGTGCAACACTACGAGAGAATGTAGTGTCACTAGCAAGAAATATAGGATATGTGCCTAGATCTCGTACTTCATCAAGAGCAGTTATTTCCTTTGAAGTTGATGTATCCGGTACAACAGCATCAAGTGTAACTTTAAAAAAGGGTCTTGTTGCAATAACATCTCAAAGATTTGGTTCGCAAGATTATACTTTCTCAATTCCGAAAGATATTGTAAAAACTGTTGATTCAGATGGTATAGCACGTTTTTATGATATCACAATATACGAAGGAACTTTTGTTGAGACACAGTTTCCAATAAGTTCTAGAACTCCTAATCAAAAAATCATATTACCAAATACAGGAATAGACACGTCATTGATGACTGTAGAGGTCCTAGAATCGTCTACATCAAACATTAAAACCACTTACACCCAATATAGTGGATTGATTGATATTAAGTCAGATTCTCGTGTTTACTTCTTACAAGAGATACCAAACGAAAAATATGAACTTCTATTTGGTGATGGTATATTTGGTAAAAAATTAGAAGAACCAAATGTTGTAAAAGTTGGATATATGGTATCTGCAGGTGCTGCAGCAAATGGAATTGATTCATTCACTTTCAGTGGAGAGTTATTAGAAAATAATGGAACTCCTATTACAACTGCTATTACAGCATTAGTTGCTGATGGGTCATCACAACTTGGTGCTCAAATAGAATCTGTGGATTCAATCAAAAGATATGCCCCACAAATCTATGCATCTCAGAATCGTGCTGTGACAGCATCAGACTATGAGGCATTGATTCCTAACATATATCCTGAAGCAGAGTCTGTATCAGCATATGGTGGAGAAGATTTAAGTCCTCCACAATATGGAAAAGTATTTGTTAGTATTAAACCTGTCAATGGAGTCTTTTTATCTACTTGTCTAAAAGATTTTCTACTTGAAAAAATAAATCGCTATAAAGTTGCTGGCATTCAAGTTCAGTTAATTGATTTAAACTATCTTTATATTGAAACTGATTCAAATGTATATTATAATACAAATAAGGCACAAAGTGGAAGTGTAGTTAAGGCAGATGTTCTATCATCGATTACTGAATATACATCTTCCTCTGCATTGAATAAGTTTGGAGCAAGATTTAAGTATAGTAAGTATCAAACTTTAATTGATAATAGTAATATTGCTGCAACTTCTAACATTACAAATGTCCAGATAAGAAGAGACTTAGAACCTGTTATTAATAAGTTTGGTCAGTATGAATTATGTTATGGTAATAGATTTCAAGTTAAGAACTCTTCCACAGATAAATGTGGTACAAATCTATCTGATGCTGAGAACAAAGGATTTAATGTAAGATCATCAGGTTTCAAAATCAGTGGAATCTCTGATACATTATATCTTGGAGACATTCCAAATATGGGATTAAAGACTGGTAAACTATTTTTCTTTAAGTTGATATCACCAAAACAAGCAATAATTGTAAAACAGAATGTTGGTATTGTAGATTACATTCATGGTGAGATTAAGTTGAATCCAATAAAGTTTGTTTCGACGAGCATTGTTAGAAATAAAGTTCCTATTATTGAAGTATCTGCTATTCCTTATTCAAATGATGTTATTGGTCTTCAAGATCTATATCTACAATTAGACCTTAATTATACTACGGTAAATAGTGTTGTAGATAAGATAGATTCTGGTGATGATATCTCTGGAAGCAATTACATTGTAAGTCCAAGTTATGATGGAAATGAGTTAGTACGCGGCACCCCCCAACTTATATCAACAGAAACTTCATCTGCTCCATCTGCTTCAACCACATCCTCCTCTACTTCAAACACAAGTTCTACGACATTGGTAAATTCCAATAGAGTCGCACAATCTACTTTCAATAATACCCAATCAACTTCTGGCTACTAATAAGAAATGGCAATCGATAGAGTCAATATTCAAGATATCATCGCATCTCAGGTCCCTGCATATGTGAGAGATGATTTCCCGCTGCTTGTTGAATTTTTAAAACAGTATTATCTTTCAGTAGAGTTTCAGAGTGGAACATACGATCTTATTAAAAATATTGATAAGTATGTTAAAGTAGATGAACTTTATGCGTTAGTAGATTCTACTGTTCTTCAATCTGATATTGATCCAGTTGATAACTCTATCCCTACTGACATTGATGGAAATTTTACAGAAGGATTTCCAAAAAGAAACGGATTGCTTTTAATTGATGATGAAATAATTTCATACACCCATAAGACAGATACGTCATTTGAGGGGTGTGTACGGGGTTTCAGTGGCGTTACAAGTTACTCTGAGACCAATACCCCAGATGAACTAGTATTTAAAGAAACATTAGCAGAATATCACACCAAAGACACTGTAGTTTATAATTTAAGTATTCGTTTTCTAAAAGAGTTTTTTAGAAAACTTAAAAACCAAATCATTCCTGGTTTTGAAGATAGAGCAATAGTTAGCGATCTCAATCAAAGAAACTTTATCTTTGGATCTAAATCTTTCTATGATTCAAAAGGTACAGATGATTCAATTGAGATTCTTTTCAGAGCATTATACGGAAAGGATTCTTCAGTTGTAAGACCAAGTGAATACTTGTTTAAACCATCTGATGCAGATTATAGAGTCACCATTGATATGGTGGTTGAGAAAAATATCGGAGATCCTTTAGATTTAAAGGGACGCACAATATATCAAGATTCTACAAAAGCAAGAGGATCTGTTTGCAACGTAGAAAAGTTAAATTGGGACTATGCTTCGTCAGGTATTGCTAAAGAAGCATTTAATACCAAAAGCGAATATTATCAAGTTTCTATTGATTATGGATATCAAAGAGATATTGATGTAAATGGAACAGTTTATAGCACATTTGAACCAGCAGCAAAAACTCAACTAGTAAACACTGCAGGTATTGGTGCTACTATTATTGATGTTGACTCAACTGTAAGTTTTGGTAGCACTGGAGAAATTGTCCTGAAGGATAATGACTATAACGATGTAGTTGTTCAATACACTTCAAAATCAATCAATCAATTTATTGGAATAACAACTTTAACCACTGAAATTCCAAATACATCTAACGTAGTAGAAAACGATTTTGCTTACAGTTACACTGAACTAGGAACAGATAGTATTATAAATGTTCGTATTACTGGAGCCCTTAAAGATTTTAATGTATTTGACGATACCTTTTCTTTGAACTCTGACGATAGTATAAATGTTAAAACATTAGGATATCCTTCATCTAATTTTAAAGAGAACAACTGGTTCTTCAATGTAAAAACAAACTGGAATGTTAAAGAAATTATTCTTATAGATCAAAGTGAATCTATTTACAAAGTAGAATTAAACTCTGATCATTATTTCTACATTGGATATAAGATAAGACTCACTGGTTCAAATGGGGTTGTACGAGAGGGTTCTATCACGTCAATCAATACCAATAAAGGATTCACTGTTAAGTTATCATCAAGCATACCAGCATCTGAACTTTCATTAAGGTATGAATTAAAAAATATTATTTTGAAGGGATTATCTAATGATTATCCAATTATTCAAAAGTATTACTCCAATATTCAAAATGTGTATACCAAGTTCAATGGCGACTTGTTGATTGCTAGTAATTCTATTCCATCATATCTTGAAACAGTCTTAAATCCTTACAATAAGGAAATCACTTTCTCAGGTAGTGCGACTGGATTGGGAGTAATAAAACTACAATCAGCAGGGGATCATGGATTATATACCGGAGATGCAGTTTTTTATAAAAGCAACGTAACAGAAACGATTACCAATACTCCTAATGGCAATCAAATTATTAATAAAACTAAAAGTCAGTTCTCCAACTTAGATGAATTAGTATATTTTGTTAAGAGAGTTAGTTCTACAGAGATTCAACTTGCTAAAAGTAAGTCTGATTTGTTTTCTAACAAGTATATTGTACCCATAGGTTCTGTAGAAAATAATCAGATCATACTTTATAGAAACTATGGTAAGCAACTCTTACCACAATCCATTGTGCGTCAGGTTCTGACTCCAGACAATAAATCAGGCACATTCTTTACACAACCAGGACCTACTGGTATCTTGATTAATGGAGTTGAAATTCTTAACTTCAAATCTCCTAAAAGTGTATATTATGGAAAAATTCATAACTTTGAAGTTGTTAATAAGGGATATGGATATGATATAGTTAATCCACCAATATTATCAGTTGCAGATTCTGAAGGATCTGGTGTCGCTGGAGACGTTTCTGTTAAGGGTTCTTTAGAGAGAATTGATATAATTGATACTGGATATGATTATGTCACTACACCTGTAATAGAAATCAAAGGAGGAGGGGGACAAGATGCTGCTGCTAAAGTAAACCTATCATCTGTTTCTCATGTAGTTACTTTCAATGCCGGTGCTGGAAGCACTAATGTTAATACATCTAATAGTACTATAGGATTCTCGACCTTTCATAAGTTTAGAGATTTTGAGAAGATAGTATACAAAACTGGAGGGTCAAATACAATTTTAGGATTGTCTACTAACTCAGTATATTATGCAAACGTAGTTGATGCGTACACTGTCAGACTTCATAATACCTTATCTGATTCTAAGTCAGGCATTAACACTGTAACAATACTTTCAAAAGGGAAAGATACACAATCTCTAGAGACACTAGAAAGAAAAAGAATAGTAACTAATATTATAGTAACAAATTCTGGATTTGGATACAGAAATCAAAAAAGAACAATACCATCTAGTGGAATTAATACATCCACTAATAACTTTGTAATTACAAATCATGGATACATGGAAGGTGATATTGTCAGATATACTCCAGGATCATCCCCAGTAAGTGGCATTTCTTCCAACACTGATTATTATGTAACTAAGGTAGATGATAATAAGTTCTTACTATCAGGTATAGGAACAGGAAGTATTGCTAAGGATTACTATTATAGAAATAACATATATGCCAATATTACTTCTAGTGGAGATGGATCATTTAACTATGAACCAATTTCAGTTAATATTAAAGGAACTATTGGAGTCAATACATCAACAAATCAAGATTTTAACTGCAAAATCCAACCAGTATTTAGAGGAAGTATTGAATCTATTGATACTACTTCTGGAGGAGTTGGATATGGTGCTTCAACTACGATTAATTTCAATAGGCAACCTAATATTAGTTTAGTCAGCGGTTCGGAAGCACAGTTGTTCCCTGTTGTCTCTAATGGTAAAATTATTGATGTTATCGTACAATCAGGTGGATCGAGATATAATTCTACTCCAGATTTAGTTTTGACTGGACCTGGTGATTACTGCAAACTTACTCCCATTCTTGTTGATGGAAAAATTACAGAAGTAAAAATTATAAATGGCGGAGCAGGATATAGTCAAGGTAATATATTATTAACAGTGGTTAAATCTGGAAATGATTGTTCAATTAAAGCAAATATCCAACAATGGGTGATTGATGTTTTTGCTAATGATTTTAATAATATAAAAAGTGATGACGGATTTATAGCACAAAATGCAAGGGACAACTCTCTTCAATATACCCATGTATATGCACCAAGAAAACTGAGAGAATCTATACACGCCATCAATTCTAATGGAAATAAAATTTATGGAAGCACAGATTTAATTTTAGATAATGGTATTGAAATTAATTCTCTAGATCATTCTCCAATTATTGGTTGGGCATATGATGGGAATCCGATTTATGGTCCATATGGATATGCAAATGCATTTGGGGGGATAGTAACGCGAATCAAATCATCATATGAACTGGTAACGCAACAATCTCAAAGACCTCCATTATCGTCATTTAGTGAAGGATTTTTTGTCGAAGATTATCAATTTACTGGTTCTGGTGACTTAGATGAACACAATGGAAGAATATGTGTTACTCCAGAGTATCCAAATGGAATATATGCGTATTTTTCTACGATAAACGCAAACATTGATAATAGTGGTCCTTTTGATAAATTCAAAAGACCTGCTTTTCCATATATTATTGGACCAACTTTTAA